>ERZ869936.201-NODE-201-length-71116-cov-53.183997_pt1 | contig 71116 bp, 57 predicted proteins | sample MGYA00520876_ERZ869936 | MGnify/ENA primary metagenome ERZ869936 (study PRJEB32218, sample SAMN09650985) | biofilter metagenome | isolation source: enrty point of leading RO module | place: Saudi Arabia: Thuwal, RO plant located on Red Sea | collected 2016-02-17 ... | reverse complement strand
TGCTGAGTGCTGAGTGCTGAGTGCTGAGTGCTGAGTGCTGAGTGCTGAGTGCTGAAAGAAAGATATCTCATTTCTCATCTCTCAGCACTCATTTCTCAATTCTCAGTACTCATTTCTCATCTCTCAGTACTCATTTCTCAATTCTCAGTACTCATCACTCCGTTTATGGCGATTCCTTGAAAAGGTGGTAGAATGCCCGCGACACACCACGTTTAGTGGCCGCGGGAGCGCTCTTTTCCGGCGGTCGTAATCCCTGGAGACGAATCGATGAAGGTATGTCCGAGCTGCGGCTCAGAACTGGCTGAAGAGTTAGGTTTCTGTCCTGCCGACGGAAGCCCCCTTTTAAGTAAGGAGGCAACTGAAAATGAAGGTCCTTCTATCGGCGAAGAAACCGTCGTTATGCCTGACGACGGAGGAATCGGCGATGCGACAGTCGTGATGTCGCATGATGAAACTACTGAGGAAGAGACCGTTGCGCCTGATCGAAGTGACGATTCAGCAGAGTTCGGAGATGCGACCATCGCAATGTCTTCGCCCCCGGGAATGATTGAGGATGAACCTCGGGCCACTGAGGAATCAATAGCTGCGGAAGATATACCCTCAACTCCGGATGACACCATGTATCGGGATAGTGCAGGCGGAGATACCCAAGACTGGGCCTCGGGAGCTGTTGGAGACGAGTCGTTCTCGGGAGGTTTTGACGAGACCTCTTCTTTTGATGAGGATGTCGTGGAAGAGGATTGGGAGGAAGACGAGCCTGCTCCTTTTGCCGACGAGATAGCCGCCGCAAGTGCCTCACCCGGAAAAAGCGAAACCAATGAAAAACGGGCGATCTGGCCATGGATCGTCGGAGTACTACTGCTTTTTGCGTCGTTCGTGGTCCTTTTAGCCGCCGGATTCGGAGTCTGGTGGTACATGGCCAGCACGGACGCCGGGGTAGCTGCAGCAAATACGAATGAGAACGTTGCGGAGAACGCCAACACAGAAGAAGACGGCTTTCCGGATGATGGTCTTGATGCAGATCTGGAAGAGGATGCTAACTCGAATGCGGACACATCAGATTCTTCAGAGGAAGATGATTCACCGGATGACGTACGGGCCACGCCTTCTCCCGGAAGGTCGCCTTCACCAAGCCGAAGTCCTTCGAGAGTCGAGATCACCAGGCCCAGTCCCGGAAGCACCCCGCGTCCGACCAGGACGAGTACCCCGACACCGACACCCCCGCGAGCGACACCTACGCAAAACGTGCCGTCAAGGATCTCGAGAGGCGTTGTGAATGGACAGGCCGTCAGACTCCCCAGACCTGCCTATCCGTCCGCCGCGCGAGCGGTGAACGCCAAGGGAAGTGTGACGGTAAGGGTCGTCATAGACAGGTCAGGCAATGTAATATCGGCAAGAGCGGTAAATGGACATCCGCTGTTGAGGGCCCCGGCCGTTGCTGCGGCCCGCCGGGCGAAGTTCAGACCCACACTGCTAAGTGGACAACCGGTAGAAGTGGCGGGAAGCATCGTTTACAACTTCCAGTGATCACAAAGCTTCAGATTCTTGCATAAAACAAAGCAAGTATGGGGGTTAGCCCGACTAAAACAACCTTAGTATGAGATACTGTCCGACCTGCGAGACCAAATTCGAAGACGATAAGATCCGATTCTGTACAAAGGACGGGACACCCCTGGTCGACAGCTCGAAACCGGATTTCGCGGACAAACTGCCCAGCGAGTCGTCTGCTGATATGGATGATCCGGGCGAAGAGACGATCATCCGCCGCAAGCGTCCTGCCGAACCACCTCCTGTCGAGGCCTCTACTGATGAATCTGACGAACGTGAAGAGGCCCCGGATTCTAAACGAATAGTTATAGATACAGCGGAACGTGACCGGGTCCGGAGTCAGCCGGCGAGGTCTGCTGGTAATCCTCCGCCACCGCAAAAGGCGGGCCTTAGCACGGGAGTCGTCATTTTCTTTTCGGTCCTCGGTACTTTGATAGTCGTGATAGGCATTTTCGCGATCTTCCTCTTGTTGACGATGCGAAGCGGGGATGCGAACGAGAACCTGAATGCAAATGACAATATCAACGCTAACGAGAACCTGGATGAGAATTTCAATGCCGATGAACTGTTCAATCTGAACTCCAACCTCAACTCGAACCTAAACTCGAACACTAATCTTGAGACGCCGACACCTTCGCCGTCTCCTTCGCCTACCGAATCTCCTGACGTGAATTCGAATGTGAACTCGATCGCTTTGCCCTCGCCTACAGCTTCGCCGGTCAACACCGCGACGCCGAGGCCAAACGTAGCTACGACGCCGACCCCTTCTCAGGCGCCGACGAACACGAATCGGCCGGTCAATATAGGAAACATCAACAGCCGGGCCGTTTCATTGCCGCTGCCGGCGTACCCCGATTCTGCGAGGCAGGTCCGAGCTTCTGGAAGAGTCGTGGTTTCCGTAACCCTGGACAGAAATGGAAGAGTGGTGGCCGCAAGAGCGACTTCGGGACATCCTCTTTTGAGAAGATCTGCAGAGAACGCGGCGATGAGATCACAGTTCGATCCGGTTTCGGTGAACGGTGTCACCGTCCCCGCCCGGGGAAGCATTCTTTACAATTTTGTGGACTAGGGAGCGCCCGCGTGCTGAGGACTGAGGACTGAGGACTGAGGACTGAGGGAGAATAGCAGCACCGTTTAGATCAGCGCTTGCGCTGCATTTGGAGGGCAAAGCCCGACACAGAATGACCCGATATCGACGTGAACCAGCCGCGTGGTAACGCGGCTTGGGCAGCGCAAGCGGTGCTCTAAACGGAGGATCGGGGAAAATAACTGGGCAAATTGATAATTGAAAGTTGATAGTTGAGCACCTTCTTAACCTCATCATGAGGCCAAGGACCACTATTCCTCGGTATCTGAATCCAGTTTTGTACTGACCTTCGGTTATGCATGCACATTCAATTTTCAATTTTCAATTTTCAATCATCAATTTCCTCAGTCCTCAGTACTCGTCTCTCAGTACTCATCTCTTCCGCTGCTTCCACCGCCTTTCTAGGATCGATAACTCCCCAGCCTTGTCGGTCGACTTCGTAGTGGGGCAGCCTTTCCGCGGTACTTATCAGGATTCTCTTGATCTGCTGGACCGTCAGTTTCGGGTCGGCCTCGATCATCTGTGCAACTACCGAAGAAACTATCGGTGAGGAAAAGGAAGTGCCATCGACATACTTGTAGTATTTGTTGATCACGCTTTCCTGCCTGAGCTTAAGGATGATGATCTGTCTCAGCGAGTGGACCGGCCGGTCGATCGCTGCGTCAAGCTCGCTGACCACTCCGGGATTCTTCCGGATCTTGTCGTGCAGGTTCTTGTCGGCCGATTTGTCCAGTGATTCAAGAAACTCTGCCTGCTTTGCTGTCGGTGTTCCGGGAAGTATCGGCGCAGGGACCCATATGCTCGGAGCGATCACCTCAGGCTTTTGAAGACCGTCGACGGTAGGGCCGTACGAGCTGCGGTACATTCCACGGCGGCTTCGGTCGATCGAGTTGTTGTCGTCAAGGCCGCCGACCGCAATGCACGAAGGCGCGCTGGCAGGCGGAAAGACCGGATGCGTCGGAAGATCTCCCGCATTACCGACCGCGCAAACTACCACGATACCCTGTGAAGAGCACTCTTCAACGACCTGAGAAAGCGAATCGTGCAGATAGCTCTGTTCAAAATCACCGCCGGCCGAAATGTTAACGACGTCGATACCAAACTTCGTGCGGTTTTCAAGTACCCATTCGAGACCGTCCTGAATGTTCTGCTCTGTTATTCGCCCTGTCTTTGCAAGCTTGACGAGCACGACCTTCGAATCCGGTGCGAGGCCCCGGTAGAAACCGTTGGACAGCCAGCCGTTTCCCGATGCCACCACTGAAGTCATCATCCCGTGCCAGCTCGCGACATCGGGCTCATAAAGCTGGGAATCGTCTCCTTCTTTATGAAGCAGGCTTCTATAACCGATAATGCGGTTCTTAGGCTTGGTAAGGTCCGGGTGCGGGTAAAATCCGGAATCAAGGAACGCGATCGTGGTCCCCTTTCCTGTGTAACGGTCCACGCTTCCGAGCCTGAGAGGCGTAGAAAGAACATGAGATCCATCCTTCTTAAGCGCTGCGTCCTTAAGTATGCTGTCGCGGCACCGGTCGAATATGCGAGCACAGCGTATGCAAACGGACTCGAGCTCATCGACTCCCGGCGCATTGGCACGGATCAGCTTTCCTAGCTCTTCGTCGAGAAGCTTCAATTCGATCGTCCCCTTCTGCGGTTCTCTCGAACAGACCGCACACCTCGACTCCCCCGCGGCAATATCGGCGGAGGTTTTTGTTCGTTCGGGCGGAAGTGAGTCGTGGAGGGACATTGTTTGGCCGCCCTGGGCGGTTAGGTAATTATAAGACTATCTAGCCGTGAATTGTGAATCGTTAATCGTGAATAGCCGGTAGTGAATTGAGAATGGAAAATTGAAGATTGTGAATGGTTTCGATTCGGATCTAAATCGAAGCGATCCGCTCAACTGTATGAGGACCTCCAATTCTCAATTCTCAATTCTCAATCTTCAATCTGCCATTCACGATTCACGATCCGCGATTCACAATTCACCACCAACCATTTACGATTTAACCCGTGAGCAATTCAAAGATCGGCTTGGCGCTTTCCGGCGGAGCTGCGCGCGGTTACGCGCATATTGGCGTCCTGAGAGTGCTGAAAGAAAATGGGATACCGATAGATTTCGTTGCGGGCACATCCGCCGGTTCGATCGCTGGCCTCGGGTACGCTTCCGGTATGTCGGTCGACAGCATCATCGAGATGGGCAAGGACCTTTCCTGGTTTAAGATGAGCAAGCTTTCTTTCAATGCAAAGGGCCTGTTATCGAACAAGCCGCTCGAAGACATGATCAGGAAGCGGGTGCCTTTCACACGGTTTGAAGAGCTGATGCTCCCTTTTGCCGCAGTCGCAACGAACCTGGAAACAGCTGAAGAAAAGGTGTTCAAAGGCGAGGGCGATGTTGGATTCGCGATCCGCGCTTCTTGCGCCATACCAGGAGTATTCGCGCCTGTTGAAGACGAGACGGGAAAGAAGTATGTCGACGGAGGGGTCGTCGCACCGATCCCTGCGAAGGCGGTCAGGGACCTCGGAGCCGAGAAGATAATCGCGGTAGATGTCATCTCGCCGAATTCAGCATTCTGGGGCTCGCCGAACACGCTACTGGGAGTCTTCTTTCAATCGGCGATGATGCTTTTGAGAACCGCTTCATCGCACCAGCATTATCAGGCTGACGTCGTGATCATTCCGGAAGTTGCGCACCTTCGACCGGACGAGATCGGTAAGATGGACCAGTTCATCGAACTCGGAGAACAAGCGGCTCTGAAGAAGCTCGACGAGATAAAGCGCCTTGTTGACGAAAAAATTTAGCCACGGATAAAGGGGATGAACACAGATCAGATAAGGTGATACTCTTCAACGACTAATACTTAGCAGGTTTCAAATTGCCCATCACATGGCAGAGTCAAAGCTGTATTTTGCTTGGCGCCCTCACCCTTCTCAATCTGTGTCCATCCCCTGCATCTGTGGCTAACCCCTTTCTCGAAGGGTATTATTTGAGCAAGCAATGGTTTATCTGGCAGCAATAATCCTCATCTTCATCGCCTGCGGGATCTACATAAATTACCGCGGGAAGGTGAAGTTCCGCGCGATGCGGCAGATAACCGACCATTCGGTCTTTATGGCGCCTATCAACTGTCTTTTCTACGCGTTCTCGAAATACCCGAACAAGCCGTTTGTCGAGGTTTCGAATTTCAAGGAACTCGAGCCGCTCAGGCAGAACTGGCAGACGATCCGCGAAGAGGCGGTCGCGCTGAACGAAGGCTCGAACATCATCGCCTCAAAGGACCTCGACGACCTCGGATTCGAAACGCTCTTCAAAGCCGGCTGGAAACGCTTCTATTTGAAGTGGTACGGATCGACGCTGAATTCCGCGAACGAGCTCTGCCCGAAGACAGTCGCTCTTCTGAATGAGATCCCAACGGTCAAAGGCGGAATGTTCACAATGCTTCCGCCGGGTACGCGGCTGGGAGGCCACCGCGATCCGTACGCCGGCTCATATCGTTATCACCTTGGCCTTGTGACCCCGAACTCAGAGGACTGCTACATAACCGTCGACGGCGAGAAGTACTGGTGGAAGGACGGTGAGGCGGTGATGTTCGATGAGACGTTCATACACGCCGCCGAGAACAAGACGGACGAGAACCGGATCATTCTGTTCCTCGACGTAAAACGGCCCGTCAGGTTCTTTCTTCTCGACTGGTTCAACCGCATCTTTTCGCGGTTCGTCGTTTCTGCTACTGCTTCGAAGAACCTTCCTGGCGACAAGGTCGGTCTTTTGAACAAGATCTTTCCGGTCGTCTATTCGATCGGCCAGATCGGCCAGCGGGTAAAAGCCTACAACAGGAATCTGTATTACACGCTTAAGTACATCGTGATGATCGTCGTTGCTTACTTCCTGCTCGTGCACTGGTGGTTGGTGGGGTTCTGAGGACTGAGTACTGAGTACTGAGTACTGAGTAAAGAATAACAGCACCGTTTAGAGCGGCGCTTGCGCTGCATTTGGAAGGCGAAGCCCGACACGGGATGACGAGATATCGGCGTGAATGAGCCGCTTTCGAAAGCGGCTTGGGCAGCGCAAGCGCTGCTCTAAACGATCTATTTTCGATTCACGATTCACGATTCACTTATGACCAACGGGAATAGCTTCGACGTCGCCGTCATCGGCGGAGGCCACAACGGCCTGACCTGCGCCTGCTATCTTGCTAAAGCGGGCCTGAAGGTCGTCGTGCTTGAGCGTAGGCATATCGTCGGAGGAGCGGTTTGCACGCAGGACGATCTGATAGACGGCTACAAGATCGACGTCGGTTCTTCGGCGCACATAATGATCCACCTCACGCCCGTGATCCAGGATCTTGAGCTTGAGAAGTTTGGCCTCGAGTACATCGACTGCGACCCGTTCGCGTTCGCTCCGATGCCCGATGGAAAGGGAGCTATCTATTTCTGGAGGGACGTCGACAAGACGTGTGAATCGATCGCGAAGATCTCACCTGAAGATGCCGACCGATACAAGGCTTTTGTGAATGAATGGGAAAAGCTGAACGAAGGCGTTTTCGATGCATTTCTCAAGCCGCCCACCCTCACAAATCTCCTGCGGCACATGATCCTCAAGCGGAATGCCGATCCCGCGAACATGGTCCGCAAGTTGATGACCAGCTACGGATCGCTCGTCAAAGAGACCTTCAAACACGAGGGCCTTCGTGCCGCGATGACGTGGCTTGCCGCTCAAAGCGGGCCTCCTCCGACCGCCGCCGCGAGCGGAGATTTTCTCGGTTGGCATTCGATGATCCACCGATCGGGCGTAAAACGTCCCCGTGGAGGCTCAGGTGCGCTTACACAAGCGATGGCAAAGTGCCTCGAACATCACGGCGGCGAGGTGATGCTTGATGCCGAGGTCGCCTCGATAGGCGTTGACGGAAAGCGAGTCACGTCGATCGAACTCGCGAACGGCGAGAAGATAGAGGCGAAACGCGTGGTTTCGAATGCTCACGTACATACGACCTTCTTTAAACTGATCGGGCGTGGCAATCTTCCGAATGGCCTGGCCGAACGTCTGGACAATGTTCGAGTCGGCAACGGATTTGGGATGATCGTCCGATGCGCGGTTTCCGAGCTTCCCGATTATTCAGCTGCACCATCGGGCGGCTCGCCCGCCGAATGTCATCGCGGTCTTCAGTTGCTGTGTCCGTCGATGCAGTATCTTGACAACACTTATGCGGATTACTTGAAGGGCAGGCCTTCTGAGAAACCGGGTGCGCTGGCGATGACTTTCTCTGCAGTTGACGACACGTTGGCTCCTGAGAACAAGCACACGCTTTTCATATGGGGTCAGTATTATCCTTACGAGCTTGCTAGCGGCGAGAACTGGGACGATATCGAGGACCGCGAGGCGGACAAGCTGATCGATGTCGTGAACGATTACGCGCCGAATGTGAAGGCCTCGCTCATAGACCGGTTCGTCCAGTCGCCTCTTGATCTGGAACGGAGGATTGGCTTACTGCGCGGAAACGTGATGCACGTTGAGATGGACTTCGACCAGATGTTCTATTTCAGGCCGCTTCCGGAGATGAATGCCTACAAGACCCCTTTCGAAAATCTGTATCTGACCGGCGCCTCGACGCATCCAGGCGGCGGCGTGTTCGGAGCTTCGGGGCACAACACCGCGAAAGTCGTGTTGAAAGATGTGAAGAAATGGTTCGGTCAATGATCATTGTCCATCGTTGATTGACCAATGAATCAGTACCCGGAGCGGTAGCGACCGGCCCCCAACCGCTGCAGACTTCTGCATTCTTGACAAAAAGGCCGCAAGGATCGCGAAGTGAGTTCCTTTCTTTCCTTTGCGTCCTTTGCGTTGAAACTCTCTTGAGTTTCCTGCTTGCCCGGCGATCCAAGGGACTTAAAGCTTCTTTGGCCCGTCGCAGCCGTTCCGGGTCCCAGATCCATTGGTCAACGGTCACTGTCCATTGGTCACTGATCCCAGCTTGACTGTGGCTCGAAACAGGTGGAGAATTGCCCGTCCTACACACATTACAGTTTCAAGCTGTTGAATCGTTTGGCGGTGATGTCTTTCGCCGGACTCGACTCCATTTCGAACCTAGTAAGGAGACAAATATGACCACTTTCAAGTGTTTCGTACTTACCGTTGCGGCGGCGGTTCTTTTCGCTGCATGCCCCGCTCCCGACGGAAATACCACGGCGAATACAGAGGATACGAATTCCGACGCGCCAGCGACCACAGCCGCAGCCCCTACGAAAGACGCTCTGATGACGCTCGAAAGGAGCGCCTACGAGGCATGGAAATCCAAGGACGCAGAGTTCTGGAATGACTTTTTATCTGACGACTTCGTCGGATATGGCCAGGCCGGAAAACTCGACAAGGCTTCAGCAAGCAAGGAATACGCCGGCGCCGACTGCGACGTGAAGAGCTATGAGATCTCGGACGACTCAATGACGCCGCTCGGAAACGATGCGGCCTTCATTACTTATAAAGTTGCAGTTGATGCGACCTGTGCAGGACAGAAACTCCCCGCCAGCAGCTGGGCTGTCGGAATCTATGTTCGCGATGGCGACAAGTGGAAGGGCGCATTTCACGCCGAAGCACCGGTCGCGGATCCGAACGCGCCGCCAAAACCAGCGTCTTCAGCCCCTGCTGCGGAGTCAAAGGATGCAGAGAAAGAAGCTGACGCCGCAACGGAAGCGTTGTTCGCCGTAGAGAAGAAAGCTTGGGAAGACTGGAAGGCCGGCAACGCCGAAGGCCTCGAACAGTTTGCGGGCAAGAACATGACCTCGCTCTCACCCGCCGACGGATGGACAGCACGCGACGTCACCCTAAAACGGTGGATGGAGCCTTGCGACATCAAGTCGGTTTCGCTTTCCGAACCCGCAAGTGTCTCTTTTGGCAGCGATTACGCCTTGCTGACGTTCAATTCCTCGGTGGACGGAAAATGCGGTGACCAGGACGTTCCCGAAGAACGTGGAGCGACGATCTATGCGAAAGAGGACGGAGCCTGGAAAGCGATCATGACTTTCGGGACGCCCAAGAATTAATCCCAAACGGATCTAACTCTCGCTAAGATCAAGCGAACGAACGCCCGGAACCTATACGCTTCGACGCGGTCCCGGGCGTTCTTTATTCAATGGGGACAGACGAGGGCCGAGAGTATTGAGGGCATCCCGATGGTCGCGAAGTGAAATTTTTCTCTTTCGTTGCGACCTTCGTGTCGGATGCCTTACGGTCACGGAGGGCTAATTCGAGTGGTAAGTCGCGCGAGCTTCAGCTGGCGACAGCAACTGCTTGAAAGCGCTAGTGGGACAAGCTGATGCATGCCCCAAGGATTTCGCGCGCTCAATTCTCCGCGCCTTTGCTGTAAGGTTGTCCGTGCCCGACGCTAAAGCGGCTTACAAGGTATTATTGCCGCCTGACCCCGGACTGCGCCTGCGGCTTGTCCGGGGCTTACTTCTACCCGTCCCTCCGGGACTCGGCCTCAGCTGTCACGTCCCGAAATACTCTTCAAAATTCAGAAATTGGCACGTCCCGTAATACTCTTCAAAGTTCCGAAACACACTTCAAGATGACGAAACAAGTTGATCTCAAATCTCCGCGCCTTTGCGCCTTTGCGGTGACTTAATCCGGGCCCGTCGCTACCGCTCCGAGTACTGACCATCACTTCTCCCAATCCACTCTGAGCTGCCACAAGAAACTGAGCAGGACTCCCGGGACAACGACGAAGACCACGATCGCCCAGGTAGGAATCTGGTACGGAATTAGTTCAAGAAGTCCATAACCGACTCCCGCAGTGATAGCGAGCCCCAGAAAAAGGCGCCACGAGAGATAGAAATCAAAAAAATCAGTCAGGTCGAACATCTTGATTCAGTTGGAGGAGGAGAAGAAACAGCAGCCAACAGAATGTTGTAGTACCTCTGTGATCCTTGTGTTCTCGGTGGTACCAATCTCTGCCCGCGGGACGCGGGCGCTCCGACATTGGTCAATGATCGCTGGTCATTGTTCAGACTTCTTCTTCACCAGATTTCTTGTCGTTCCTTCCGTCACCGAGGTGAACTCTTCCCTCGCGGGCTGGGGCATCAGGAGTTCGTTCGTGTTTGCGTCGATCTCGTTCGACCGCGCAGCGCCTTTCTCCTCCCCCGATCCTTCAAGTTCAGCAAACCCCTTCGGAACCGTTAAAAAGTAGCCGTTGATAAAGAACGCAAGGCCGATAAACAAAGTCACCAGACCCATCGCAGCGAGAAACGCTATGCCTTCTTCACCTACGAATAGGGCGACGCCAAGAAACCCTATGAACGCACCGACGCCGATCAGCGAGAGTGTAGAACCGATCCTGAACCGCCGCATCCTTCTTTCTTCCGGTCCCTCGAGGAATTTCTCAACCTCGGGAAGTATCTCTTCCGCGATCTTTGAGAGCTCTCGCTTGTTGGCTGTCCGAATCCGGTCGCCGATCGCCTTTCCTATCTCGAGCCTAACTACATCTGCAGAGTCTCCGTAGGATTGCGGGACGTTCAGTGCGTTGCGGGCGGCAGCGAGATCGCCTCCGCAGCTTCGGCAATACTGGGCAGCATCGGCATTATCATTTCCACATTTTGGGCAAAACATAACTGTTCTGGAAAAAGAAAGTTTGTACCAGTTACTACGGCCTCAAACAGGTCACTGTTCAGTTATCCGCGATGCAATGTTCTGAGGATCGACCAGAATTCTCGAGAAGGACTGGATGACAAAGCTTTACAGAAGCCTCCCTGGTCGGTCACGTAGGCTACAGCCTGCGCCCGATCATCTCGCCACCAAACCGGCTCGAAGAAGATTCTAGACGGCCTATCCTTCCCTCCCGGACTCTGCCAGAGTCGTTACGTTCATAGTATCCTGCAACGCCAACAGCGCATTATTACATTACCTCTGCGCTTTCTGTGTGCCCATGGTAGTACTTCTTGTCCGAGGGCGTTCCGGCGTCTCTCATTTTGTCGAAGCGCCCAGCTTCGCTATGAATTCCTTCTCGACCTCGTTCAGCTCGACAGATTCAGCTGTCACAGAAGACTCGGGTTTGTACCAGAAAAACTTTGAGAAGTAACTTCTGAGTTCGCTGTCTTTGAATTCATAGCCCCTCAGCGCGAAACCGAAATTCCTTAGGATCCTGCGTTCACGGTCATTCAGGACCTCTAGCGCTTCCGCATCGGCCCATTGTCCGGGGCGCAAAGAGAAGTACATAGAGATGCGCTCGCGTTCGCTCTCTGAAATGCAATCACTACCCGTCTTGCACATCTTCCCGGCCCATCCGGCGACCCAGTTGAACTCGCCAAGCGAGATCTCGTAATCCGGCTCAAATGCCTTTTCCTTCAAACGCAGATAGCCTCGATTGAGGTGGACCATCTTGAACGTCTCATCCTCGTAGCCGAGAATTGTTTCAGAGCCCGGCTTTATCACTCCGCTTCCGACAATTTCCCATTTTGCGGGGGCTCCTGCTTTTTCAAAGCTCGCCGGTACGTAGTAAATCCCTTCGTCGAGATGCATCTGTAGTTCGAAGTCCCCGATCTTCCCATTCGCCCAACGTTTGCCTGTTGTGATCTGGTAGTGAAAATCCCTTTGCGTCTCGACCGAGGACCCGCCTCGAAATCGGTACGTGTGCTTTACTCGATTGACTCCAGGTCTGAATGTTACGTCGAAATGGTAGACATAATCCCAATCGTCGAAGCTATTGTTCGAAGTCGCAAACGATGTCTCGGACATCTTTGTGACCTTGTAGGCCAGCCTTTGACCGTTTACCTCTACCGTGAAGTCACTGATCTGGGGATGCCCGCCCTCCTCCTCGACGTCACCCATGGCCGGAGGCGAAACGAATCCGACCGTCAGTCTCCGCTCGCCGTCCGGATTGAAGAATTCGAAGTCAACGACAACATCCATGAACTCAAAGTCCCGCACATAAAACTGCAGCAGCTCTTTTCTAAGCTCGACACGGGTCTCCTGAAGCGGGACGAGGTTGTTTCCCTGCGCGTAAAAAACGCCGTCGTTGGCAGAAGCGGCTAGTGAGAAGGCCGCGAGAAACACGATTACGATATTTGCGAGTCTTTTCATTGATCTCCAGGAATCACGAAGCAGCGCGGCGATTTGTTTGCGGCTCTGCCGCGCTGATGTGCGGAAAGGCTTGCCTTTCCGGTCGCCAACCATTATCCGATCGTTGGCGGAGGCTTAGCCTCCGCCGAGAATCTGAACACACTTCATTCGGTAAGCCAAAGGCATACCGCACAGCAACGCGGCGGAGCCGCGACATCCCCTTGACCAAAAAAGCAACGGGAAACAGGCTGATTTTAAGCCCGATTCCCGCCGTAGCAAAGCTCTTTGTGGTCCGTATCAGTGTTTCTTGCCGCCGGATTCCAAATCCTCCATCTTCTTCTGAACCCTTCGATTCCCGGGGTTCAGTTCCAGCGAACGCCTGAAATTCTTAAGAGCGAGCTCCCTGTCTTCCTTGAGAAGATAGACGTCGCCGAGGCTCTCGTAGACGCTCCACGACTTAGGAAAGAACTCTTTGTTCAGCTTGAACATTCCAAGCGCCGAATCGAATCTCTTCAGTTTTATAAGCTCGCGGCCAAAGTACTCGATCTGCGGTTCGATCTCCACATACTTGTTTTCCGGATCGTTCTTGAACGCTATCGCCTTTTCGCGAAAAGCCTCGAGGGTGCCGCCCTGGAACTCAGCCAACGCGATCTCGCGAAGCGATCTACGAGGCTCGAAGGGTTTTGCCACCTTTTCCATAACGGGATCGCGATTCTTCATATAATCGGCGAACGAGAGCTCGGCCACCAGGTCGGGAGTCGTCCATTTGCTCTCATCGGCGGCGTGCTTGTTCTGCCAAAAGAGCGATGAGATCCTGAATCGCATTCCGCTGTTCGGCAGCTCATAGCTGACCGCATCGCCGTACATATTCACGTGCGACCCCGTCGGCTCACCGACGAAGATCGCATTTGTCCATATATCGAGCATGTTGGTGAAATTCTGTGCCGCGGAAAAGGTTACGCGACCGATCACGACAAACAAACGACCTTCTTTGTCGATCTCCGGACGTTGAATGATGCCTCGTATGATCGGCCTCACAAGCTGATTATTACCGCCCCCGTTGTACCGGATGTCTACAACAAGCTTCTCAGGCTTCTTCGAATCGATCTCGGCGAAAGCCTTTTCCCAGAACTGTTCAAGTGTTTCGTTTTCGCTGTTCATGACGTCCTTCATATGGACGTACATCAACTTCTGGTCGGGAAGGTACCTGAACCATTTCGATTCTTCGGGGTTTTGGAGGTGGAGCGGTGTTTCTCCCGGAGCCTTGTCCCGTGCGTCCGGCCAGTCCTTGATACGTTTCCTGACTTCCGGGATCTTGTTGTCCTCGCCTTTCGGAAGTTCGATCCTCTTTGAAAATACCTTTCCTTCTTTCTCGAGCCTGAGCACCACAGAATCCGGATGTTCGCTTATTCCGAGCTCATAAAGAACCTCCGGGCAGCCGAAGTACCGTGGCACGTACTCCATCGCAAACATCTCGTTGTCAGCCGACATGTACGGCTCCACGATCTCAAAAGCCTTCGACACATCATATTTGCCGATCCCGACGACCCTCGCGCCGAGGATATCTTCCAGACCGGGCGAGGCTTTTCGGATGTATATCCCGTCGGAGAAGGCGTACATCGCGTATGGAAACAGGCGAAACCCGGACTTGTCGAAATATAACGGCGAGGTATAGGTGTGTCCGTCGCGCGCCAACCCTACGATCCTCTCGAATTCGAGTGCCGCTCGGTTTGCGGTCATTTCAGGAAGCTCCTTCTCGACTTTCGCTATCTCGGAGTAGAACCTTTCCTTGTCCAGCCTATGAAAGAGGTTCGGATGCTTCTCGGGGAGCATCTTCTTGATGTACTCAAGGTCCTCTTTCCATTTCTGAAGTTCACTCTTGTTTGTCGAATCGTCGCCTCGGATCTCCCCGAGCTTTAGGCCGGCCGGTGCGAATGCCTGACCCACAGTATGAATCGACATTGAAAACACAAAAAGCGCAAATAGGGACGCGGCGGCGAATCGTTTTGATCTTGATCTCATAGTTCTGTTAATTGTCGTCCGTTGATTCCGGGATTTGATGGAAGTACCTACGAATCGACTTGACTAAAGTTCCTGTCCGGTCAGGCGATTCCAGCATATCCACCCCGCAGACCCCGGTTTCGTGTCAAAAAGCAGGAAAGCCGCCCCAGTGCATCTGCACCGTGGCGGCCTTCCGCTTCTCTCCCCCTCAGGAGTGAACTCAGTTTCCGGTCTCAACCGGAAGATCCTTGTGATTCGAATATTCAGCCCAGGAACCCTCGTACAGCCTGACTTTCGGATATTTGAGGACGTGTTTCAGGACCAAGTATTCAAGGCTTGCCTCGCGGCTTGTCCCGCAGTACACAATAATGTCGTCCGACTCCCTGATGCCTTTGTCGGCAAACACCTTTCGCATTTTGTCTACCGGCTTGAACTTGTGCGGGTTGTTTTCTTCAACAAGCATTTTCCAAGGGATGTTGACGGCTCCGGGTATATGACCGTTTCGCGTCCATATCTTTGTCTCGCCGGCGAATACGCCCGGCGGCCTGGCATCGATGAATTTCACACCCTCTTTTCCGATCAGGTTCTTGACGTCTTCTGTCGTCGCCGCGATCGTGTTGTTGTCGCGTGTATCGAACGAAGGCATCTGCGGGTACTCGGGGTACTCCTGAGTAACCTGGTGACCGTTCGAATAATCGCGCCAGCCGCCGTCCAGAAAGTAGATACGGTTGTGTCCGATCCTCTCGAGAATGTATGCCATCATCGTCGCGCCGAGCACGCCGTCACCATCGGAGTAGACCGCGACCTTGTCTCCATTCCTGACGCCCGCGGAGAGCAGAAGTCGTCCGGAGAAGAATGGTTCGAGATACTGTGCTGGGTAACCCTGCCGGGGCGCCCTCATCGCTGCGTCGGCAAGATGAACGGCATTGGGTATGTGTCCCGTGAAATAGTCGTAGACGTTTAGCCGGACGTCTAGGATACGCAGGTCGTCATCCTTCATCCGGGCTTCGAACCATTCCGGAGACACGACGTGGACCTCGGCAGTCCGTTTATCGAGGAATGGGTCTTCAAGCGGCAGTTCGCGGTTCGCACTCCACTCCTGGAACGATCCGTCGTATAGCTTCACTTTGTAGCCAAGCTTTCTTGCCGCGAAGTAAACGAGTGAGGCCTGCTGACCGATGTGGCAATAGGTCACGACGGTGTCGTAGGGTCTCACGCCGGCTCCCTCGAACATCTTCCTTAGGGTTTCGTCGTCTTTCAGCCGGTTCTCTTCATCGACGATCGAGTTGTACGGGATATTCTTTGAGCCCGGCAGATGCCCGCCGCGTGGATGCCCTCCGACAGCTGATCCGTCATAGAACCGCTCGTCCCTCGAATCGATGATCTTCACGTCGTCCTTGTTCAGGTTCGCGCTCAGCCAGTCTGCCATCGCAACGCGTTCCCGGTCGGTAGCAAAGCTCAGATCTCCCTTCGCCGGCTGTGGAACGTCTTTCGACAACTTGTTTCCGGCAGCGGTCCAAGCGGGCATTCCTCCGTCGAGGATGGACACGTTGTTCTTAAGGCCCATCGCATCGAGCGTGAAATAGATCCGGGTGGTCGGCGAGACCCAATCCTTGCCCCAATAAAGCACGATCCTCGAGTTGTTGCTGACTCCCGCTTTTTCGAAGACCTCTTTTAATTTGGTGTCCGTCGGAAGCTGTAGGGACAGCGGGCTCTCTTCAGGCGTGGTCGATACGTCGCGGTTGCTCATATAGACCGCGCCCGGGATGTGGCCCTCATCGTATTCCTGTTTCTGACCGATGTGGATCAGGACAAGCTTCTGGTGTCCTATATGTTCGGCGAGCCATTCGGCTGTGACCGTGGCTGGCGTATCCTCGGTCACGGCACACGCGTCCTGTGCAAAAGCTGGAAATGAGAGAACGCCTAGTATTAAAGCTGTTACTGCGACAAATATGTACTTGTTCATAGATCCATTGCTCCTCCGGAATCCGTAGCAATGACGGCTCCGGCGCAGAAGTTCTTTCCCGAAGTTCAGAAACTCGGGAAGTTTTCGCACTTGTTCAGCAGTCTTACACACAAAGCGGCTTCCGTATTGTACAAACCAAAGGCGCATGTAAACATTTAAAGATGCGACCCGGAAGGGTATAATGACCAAAATGGCAAATCAGTCATCTCATCTCAAAGCAGGCGAGTATTACGGCAAGGTCTCCGAGAAACGATCGGTCAGTTCATCGATCATTTCAGAGGTGGTTCATAACTGTTCCCGGCAGCTTCCGGAGCATTCCCACGAGCTAGCGTTCTTTTGTCTTCTTATCGATGGAAGCTACTCGGAATCATTCGGGCGGCGGCGCTTGAGTTACCGGCCGTTCTCGATCCTGTGGCATCCTTCGGGAATCGAACACAAAGATGAGATAGGCGAAAATGGAGGTCGTTTTTTTGGGATCGAAATTCAGCAAGAAGGACTTCGGACGCTAAAGGATTTCGCCAGCGTTCCTCCGCATTTCTACGAACGCGGCACACCTCTTGTCTGGCTTGCTTGTCGGCTCTACCACGAATTTCGCAATTGGCAGACCTGCTCAGAACTTGTTGCAGAAGGAATCACCCTCGAGATGCTGGGAAGATCTGCGCGAAAAGAAGCTGCGCCTGAGAAGAAGCCTCCGCGCTGGCTTGAAAAGGTAGTGGACAAACTGAGCGATGAATTTCGGGAAAGTCCTTCGACCAACGAGCTGGCAGAGATCGCGGGCGTCCATCCCGTTCATCTTGCATCTGTGTTCAGAAAGTTCCGCGGAGAAACGATAGGCGAATACCTTCAGTCCAGACGGGTCGAGTACGCGTGCGGAAAGCTAGCGGATCGCGAGACGCCTCTTGCTGACATCGCAGTCGATGCGGGATTCTCCGACCAAAGCCACTTCACAAAGGTTTTTCGAAGGTCCACAGGTCTGACGCCTGGCGCTTTCAGGAACTCGCTTGTTTCCCCTTGAGCCTTTCCTCGGAATCGCGGAGCCGCTCCTCCAAAAGCCTGGCCGAAACTGTTAGAAAGTCGTGAGCGGTCACCATCCCCAGGAGTTTTCCTTTCTCGACGATCGGAAGACAGCCTATGTTCTTTTTTCGCATCAGTTCAAGCGCATCGAGAGTGTGAGTTCCGGGCCCGACGGTAACAAGATCTGTCTTCATTATCTCCTTGATGACGATCTCATCTTTCGATTTGAATCCGCTCTTGACCAGTACCTCTATCAGGTCCCTGTGCGAGACCACACCGACAAGGTTCCCCTCGTCGTCTTCAACGGGCACGTGTCGAATATGCTTCCAGTTCATAAGGCTTGCGGCGAGGTCTATCACGTCTTCAGGCCTTACGGTAAAGAGATCTTTCGACATGAAATGCTCTAGGGTCCTGTAATTGTCCACCCAGTCCCCTGAAGATTCGAGCTGGGCCAATGGCCACGTGTGCATCGGTTCCCCTGCCTTCTGGTTCTCCTTCAGCTGGTATGTAAGCTTCCGCAACCGCACAGAAAGTTTCTCATTTCCCGGCATTTTCGAGAGCGACTCGAGCATCCAGCCGGAGGAAGTACGCTGGATCTCGGCTCTTTCCGTGATCACTCCCAGGTAACGGTCAATATCCGATCTGTCGATATCGAATGATTCGAGTCCCTGCCTGGCAATCGGAAGCAGTTCGTCCAGGATCAGGCGTTTTGCGCGGTATCCCCGGCCATCCAGCCACACGAACTGCGACTTGAGCCCGAACCTCGCCGCGCTGTAGAAATTGTCCTTCGCATCGTCAAACGACATCTTGTCGATAACGTCCCCGTATTCTTCCGGGAGTTCCGCCATCAGCCCCAGAAAGAAAGCAGTGTTCGCCATTTCGTCGATTACCGTAGGTCCGGAAGGTAGGAATCTTGCCTCGATCCTGAAGCCGGGCTTGCCGTTCAGCACGCCATAGCAGGCGCGATTCCAGCGCCAGATAGTCCCGTTGTGCATCTGCCACGCGGCCAGTTTAGGGATCTTTCCTTCTTCAACCTGTTTTAGGGAATCTTCCTCTATGTCTCTGGTCAGAAGTGTTCGGAACCTCGCCACGTCTTCGTGGAACGCGTCCATCATCGAGGTGCGGATCCAGTCGGAGCCAAAATGCACACGGGTCGGTTGTCCTCTTTGGCGCAGGGTCTTTGACCGGGAGTCGGTAGCGTGTTTGAACAGTGCGATGCGCGTCTCGAACCAGAGCCTGTGGCCAAGCAGGATAGGAGAGTTCGCCGCGCTGGCCAGAACTGGACCCGCGATAGCCTGCGCCCAGTTGTAATACTTCATGAACTGGCTGATCGGGACCTGCAGATGGACCTGGAAGCTGGTGTTGCAGAACTCCATGAAAGTGTCGTTCAACTGCAGGGACAGGTCGTCGAGACCCTTGATGTGGATCACCCGGTCCTCGCCCTGAAGCTGCATCAGTATCTTGTTCAGCTCCTTGTACCTTGGCATCGGGGTGAGGTTTTCGATCACAAGGTCAGAAAGCTGGATCGTGGGAAGGATGCCTACAAGAACTACATCACCTTTCTGTTTTTCTGCCGACTTGCGCACCAACCCTACCAGCTCACATATCTCATTCTCCAACCTTGAGAGGCACTTGCCACTGAACTCGGAAGGCGAAAGATTCGCTTCAATATTGAATAACCCGAACTCTGTGGTCAGCCGTTCATCTCCAGCTTCCTCGAGTATCTCCAAAGAAAGCGGAGCCGGCGACATCGTTGAATCGACAAGGAACATTTCCTGTTCCGCACCGATCCGGAACGCGTCGTCTTCGAAAAGACCAAGCTCCAGCATTTTCCCGACCGCCTGTAGATCGTTCAGGACGGCTTTCGTAAATTGCCGGATCTGGCTACCGCTGCTTTCAGTAGAGACGTTTTGGTCGCCCATTTTTTCATCAGAACAACATTGCCGGAAGGCAAGGAATTTGCAGTTTTCTTTGACGGCTAGTATAAAGCAATCAATTTCTACACCAAATGACCGGGTTGTGAAAGTGATCTGGGTCATATTCGCGATCAGGGAGGGCAGGTATGCTTTCGTTGGTCGTTTTTCTTGTAACTATACTCGCGCACCTTTTCTGGGCTGTTGTTCGATCCGGAGGGCACATTCTCAATAAGGAAGAAAACAATGAAGAAGCTTTGGCTTGTTTTCGGAATCATCACAGCGCTGTCATTTGGGACACTCCTTTGGATCGGCACCGAGATTTTTCGTGAGGCTCCTCCCATACCGGACAAGGTGGTCACTACGGACGGCGAAGTGTTGATCGGTCCGGGAGAGATATCGGACGGACAGAATGTCTGGCAGGCTATGGGCGGCATGCAGGTCGGTTCCGTCTGGGGGCATGGGAGCTACGTTGCCCCGGACTGGACAGCAGACTATCTCCATCGCGAAGCAGTATTTATTCTCGACGCGATGGCGACGGAAAAGTACGGTGGCAGCTACGCCAGTATCCCTGAGGGTGAGCAGGCACTGATTCGCCAGCAGATGGAGTCGATGGTCCGAAAGAATAACTACGATTCCGACAAAGCAACTCTGACGATAGAACCGGAACGGGCTGAAGCTTTCCGGAGCAACCTTGAGCATTATCGTGAGGTCTTCGGTGAAGGCAACGCCGAATACGCGATTCAGGCGAATGCTCAGTCGGACCCTGAACGCCAGAGGAAACTTGTAGCTTTCTTCTTTTGGACTTCCTGGGCCTCAACTGCGAACAGACCTGGCAACTCGATTTCTTACACGAGCAACTTCCCGTCCGAACCGCTTGTCGGTAACACTCCAACGAGCGCCACGATCATCTGGACGGGCGTAAGCATTATCATGCTTTTGGCGGGCATCGGCGGCATGGTTTGGTATTTCGCCAGCTTGCACGAGGAGGCACCCACAGAAGGCGCTCCGGACGAAGATCCTCTTGTCGGTGCCGAGATCACCCCCTCACAAAAGGCGACTGTCAAGTATTTTCTGGTTGTTACCTTGCTCTTCCTCTTGCAGATAGTGGTCGGGGTGATAACCACCCACTACGGCGTCGAAGGCCACGGATTCTATGGCATTCCTCTTTCAGACTACCTGCCGTACGTCGTTACCCGTACGTGGCATGTCCAGCTTGGAATCTTTTGGATCGCGACGGCCTGGCTAGCAGCGGGACTATTCATCGGTCCATTCATCAGCGGCTTCGAGCCGAAGTACCAAAAACTGGGAGTAGACGTTCTTTTCGGAGCTCTGCTACTCGTCGTTCTCGGCTCGATGACCGGACAGTGGCTGAGCGTGATGCACATGCTGCCCGGCGATTCCTGGTTTTGGTTTGGGCACCAGGGATATGAGTACGTGGATCTGGGTAGGCTCTGGCAAGCTGCCTTGTTTATAGGTCTCTTGCTTTGGTTTGTGCTGGTCCTTCGTACGGCTGTTCCAGCGTTGAAAGAGCGCGACAACAGACGCGAACTGGTTCTTTTGTACATCATCTCTACGGCGGGCATCGCGCTTTTCTATGCACCCGGACTCTTCTGGGGAATGCGTTCTCACTTGACCGTTGTTGAGTACTGGCGATGGTGGGTCGTTCACCTGTGGGTTGAGGGTTATTTCGAGGTCTTCGCCACGGTTGTGATCGCTTTCCTGTTCGCGCGGCTTGGGGTTATCGATCCCTTGATCGCAGCACGAGCATCGCTCTTGTCAGGAGCGATATATCTTAGCGGAGGTATTCTCGGAACTCTCCACCACCTCTACTTTGCAGGCACGCCGACCGTGGCATTGGCATTCGGAGCGGTTTTCAGTGCACTTGAGATCGTGCCATTGACGATGGTGGGATTCGAAGCCTGGGAGAATATCCGGCGTTCAAGGGCAAGGGGCTGGCTGACCCAGTACAAATGGATAATCTATTTCTTTGTTGCTGTAGCGTTCTGGAATCTGGTCGGTGCCGGCATCTTCGGATTTATGATCAACCCGCCGATCGCCCTTTACTACATGCAGGGACTGAATACGACGGCTGTACATGCCCATGGTGCGCTTTACGGAGTTTATGGCACTCTCGGCCTCGGCCTGATGCTTTTCTGCCTGCGCGCTATGAATCCCGAAAGGCAATGGAATGAAAGACTCCTTGGCTGGGCGTTCTGGCTAATCAACATCGGACTGTTCCTGATGATCTGCGTCAGCCTGTTGCCTATCGGCCTTCTCCAGACTTACGAGTCAATAACGACTGGCTATTGGTCGGCGCGTAGCCCAGAGTTCATGCAGCAGGACATCATGCAGGTGCTCCGCTGGCTGAGAATCATCGGAGACATCGTTTTCGCGACAGGTGTAGTGCTCTTTGTGTGGTTCGCACTCGGTCTGATCTTCAGGCGTTCGACTGGAGTAACAGAATCCGGGGACTGAATGATCTCCCCGACCGATACTGCGCTAAACCTGACAAAGGGAAGGAAACGGAATGTACGAGAAGATAAAAGAAAAACTCGACAAACGAAAAGAAGAGCTTCAGGCGCTCGTGAACAAGGTTGAGACCAGCGCGCGGAGGAAGCTCGACAAGGACTTCGAAGAACAGGCTATCGAACGGCAGAACGAAGAGGTTCTGACCGCCCTCGACAATTCATTGAACGAGGAACTGGAACAAATACACGAGGCGCTCTACAGGATAGAAAAGAATATGTACGGCAAATGTGCGAATTGCGGCGCTGAGATCGGGGAGAAGCGCTTGTTGGCGGTCCCGCATACCAGCCTCTGTATCAATTGCGCCGAGTGACCTGGTCGTCGGAATTCCGGAATGGGCTTCTTGTGTCGTGCTTGCGGCGGCTGACGACAAGTCTGCCGGATTTCCAAAGGCGTTTCCGGAAGCCGAGCAGGTGAAAGATCTGAAGCGGGAATATTGAGGCGATGTTCGTGTTGACCACAAGCGATTCGGCATTGAACGGGTCGCGGGTAACACCTGGCAGCCAATGGACGATCGAGGGTATGCCCATCTTTCGGACAACCTTCGAAAGCCAGAGCCAGAAAGGACTTATTTCCCTTCCCAGAAAAAAACCGTCGTCGCCTAGCTTTTGATAAAGAGGCATCAACATCAGACCGGTTTCTTTTACCTTGACCTCCCCGTTTCTGTCGTGTGCAACGACTTCGCCCTTCCTGACCGGCTGAAAATTCTCGTATCCCGGCTCCATTCTGAAGTCATCCGCCTGGGTGATGGCGTGCCGGTGCCTGATCTCGATGATCCTTGGATCACCCATCGCGTTTCTAAGCGTGGTTACGTGCTTCTCGACATCGACTTGCTCTTTCGACAGGCATCCGGCGTTGAAAATCGAAAGCCAGATAAGAGCTTCCTGGTTTTCGACCGCGGTCTTGTCGCCGTGCTCACCGGCTTCGAACCCGAGCGTTACGGCACCGAGATTGTTGATGTATTCGAGGATCGTCGAATTCAATTGCTCTTCAATTCCAAGAAGGATGGTCGCGGGAAACTTTCGCGAGAACTCGCGGTTTCGAAGTGTGTCGCCGATCATCGCAAACGGCGCGCTTTCTGCTGAAGTGGAGTGCAGGTCAAGTGCATAAACCTCGTCCCGCGCGGTAATAAATACCCGTTCGAATATCCTCAGCAGCTCCCTCTGTTCGATGTCTTCTACCCTGTTCGTACGGATCGACGAATCGGGCTTGTTAAGATCGACTATCTCTGGCGTCCAGTGTCGGTTGAGGTCGGCATCGATATATCGGACGCCTGCCTGCAAGGCTCTCGTGTTTCCAGCTATCAGAAAGACACGGCCCTTCATCTGTTGCTCGAGCTTGCGCAATTCCGGCGCGATCCTGCGCATTGCGAGAAGCCCGCTGGGTTCGTTTCCGTGAATGCTCCCGATGACGAGCACGGTCGGACCGTTCCCGTCACCGACAAACTCGCCGACGACGTGTTCTCCATCTTCGATCTCCACTTTTGGGAGGGGGTTCTTCTCAGGAATTGAAAGGGATTGGACCTTCATTTAGCAACCGGCAATATCGATCCCATTATGCTATCGGAATTCTGCTCGAAACTGAATCGAAGCGGGCTTTGAAATGTTGATACTAGCCCAGCGCTTTGGAGCCAGGTCTCATAGGCCGCCTTCCCGCGGCTCCGCCGCAATGATGTGCGGAAAGGCTTGCCTTTCCGACCGCAGCACTACTTGTAAAATATTGCGGAGGCTCAGCCTCCGCGCCAGAATGATGAGAACCGGCTAGACGGTAAGCCAGAGGCTTACCGCACATCTAAGCGGCAGAGCCGCAAGAGCAGTCGAAGCTCTTCTTGGCGACGAAAAAGATCTATCGCTTCGACCACTCGATCAGGTCGATTTCAATCTGGATAGGCTCATCGGGAAAGGGCTTTCGCTGCCAGATTCTTGCGCTTGAGTATCTGTACTCACTGGGCAGCGCCGTCAGACCTTCCTTCACAGGGTTCAAATGAATGTAGTTCAGCTTCTGCATGAAGCTGAACTCGGTTGTAATGAAAAAGGTATTCGAGTGATGTTGCCAAAGTGAATGCGACTGCTTCTTTCCCCGTTTTCTGTTTCTGAGCTTTCGCAACGAGGAGTCAAAACCTCTCTCCTTAAGGTGATCTATGATCCGTTTCGCCGAAATCCCTTTGAGGAATCTCAGCGTGTCTGAAGGAGTCCTGTCATTTGAGCAAATAACGTGCACATGATCGGCCATTATCACGTATGCAAACAACTTGAACTGTCCTGAAATGGCCGCTTCCGCGAATGCGCTCGCCGCGATCGCTTTTAATCTATCCGAGCGAAACACAGGCAAACGACAATTTGTAACGAATGTGAGGAATAGGACCGGAGAGTCCTTTGTTATTCGTAACATAATGTGAGGATCGGCTTTGTGGGAAACCGACGTGCACGTGATCGTAACACAGAGAGAAATTCAGAAGCTCACGCATCACCTAACCCCTCCAATATCTTTCCTGACAAGCAGGATCAGGTCCACGCCGGGGCGCAGGGGATACTCTCCTTCGATCCGGTGGGTGGAAATATATCTTGCAGAAAGATCTGCCTGCTGTGACTTGCCAGCGATGACAACCTCGGCGTCGCTGCGGTCGGTCAGGTTCCCGTGATAAATGGCGTTCGGGTAGTCTTTCAGATACCAGGGCATCGGCCAGTAGTCCCTTGAAACGATGTCGACCTTTACGTCCTCCCTGCTGCCCGACGCTTTCAGGATTCTTTCCACACGCGCCATCAGGTCATCGAACCCGCGTGTCGTGTGAGCGTATACGTACGGCATGCGGTCGTCGTCGTATCTCACGAAATTCAGATCATAGGACTGAAAGGAAAGGATGATCACCGATACGACAGCCAACACCGAACCCAATATCTTCTGAAACGCGTCCCCTTTCTCGACAAGCCTGCCGATGCCGTAACCGGCGACGATGCACATCGGAAGAATGAACGACAGAGCCAGCCACGGGGTCTTGTACGGGATGATCGAATAGGCCGCGAATAGCCCGAATCCCCACAGCGCTGTGAACAGGGCGACCGAATTTTTCGCTCTGATCCAGGCGATCAGCGAACCGAGCAGCCCGAGAACAAGGATCGGCGCCTCGGTCTCCATAAGCCAACGGAAATATGCAAACGTGCCGTTCTGCGTGTGATCCCGCGAACCGGTCTTTGTCCAAATCGCGTAGGCTTCGAATGCACCAATGACGCCTCCCGGGTAAGTAAAGAATGAGGAAAAGAAAAGGACTCCAAGGTAGACGAACACGAAAACGATCCCGACACCTGTAAGTACAAGATCAAGGCCGCCTCCAAGCTTCTCTCTGAATTTCGATAATGTCGGCTGGACTTCAAAATCGGTGTCTTCTTCGGGGCTGAATTGTTCGGCAGTAAGGTAGACGATCCAGGTGAGAGCCGATGCAAGCACTACGAAGATTATCGAGTTGAAGACCCAGGTCTGGTCTCCGTTCTTTGAGAATTCAAAGAACGCGGTGAGCGTCTCGTAACCTTCCTTAAGTTCTTCGAAATACGAGACAATCGCAACTGTCACGGCTGCGGGAATCCCCACTTGAACCAGCCAGAAGAAGCCAGTTCTTTTTGATTCGACGAAGCCAGAGGACACGATCTTCTGCCACGCCACTACGCAGACCCAGGCGATCAGCATAGTGCCGAGTGTGATGAATGCCGTTTCTTTCGTCGCAAAGAGCAGGATGACCGAAGCAGAAGCGAGGAAGAGATAGATAGCCCTTCCCCCGTTCCAAAGCAGAAGCATTCGCATCACAAGGAAAACAAGCACAGCTTCAACCGCAAGGATCGCGATCGACAGCACCCACTGCATCGACGTCCCTGAAACGACAAGCTTCGGAAGCTGCATCGCCGGCGGGAGAAAACAGACCATCAGGATCAGGCTCATCCAAGCAGTCGCAAAAACCCCTGCTTTCTTCTTTTCAATGAAATAGAGGACTGCGACTACGAACGATAGGCTGAAGAAGACGAACAGGATCTCGTGAATGAAGTACCTCGAGATGTAGACCATTCCCGGAGAAAGAGCGACGAAAAGTGCTCCCGAAAGAGCTCCGGTCCGCCCGATCCACCTTTTCATGAAAAGAACGAGAACCACTGTCAGCACTCCGAAGACGGCGACGCTCCAGCGCACGCTGTAGGTGTTCAATCCGAAGAGATTCGAGAAAAGAAGCGAGATGTAGTAGAGATCTGGCCCGTGATAGTTGCTTGGGTCGTATTTATATACGCCTTCCCGGAAAAGGATCGTCAGAAAGTGGCCGTTTACCCCCTCGTCGTGGTGAAGAGGCTTTAGTTCGATCCAGAAAAACCTCAGAAAAACAGACACGGCGGTCACAAGCAGGCTCAGCCCGATCCAGGGGAGGTCGAACGTCGGTTTCTCATTCCTTTCAATTTCTGATTTTTCGCTGTTTGTTTTTGTCACTCTTATCTCAAGTTCCGGGCTATTCTCGATCTAATATTGATGCCTTGAGGCTTAGTTCTGCCGAGAACAGTTCAGATCATCTGCTTCTGATTCTCGCCCTCCCTCACGGTCGGGCTACTGACACTACTGACTCTTCAATTCTGACTTCTGACTTCTGACTTTTGACTTCTTACCGAATACAACCGGTACTCCCCTTCCTGATGGGCAATGGGGAACTTGCCCAAGAATCCCTCGTTCACACTCAACATCGAGCGTTCGGCGGGCGAGACGAGTATGTAGTCGATCCGGTACTTTTCGATCAATCCATCCGCGTCGGGAGCCCCGGCGTATATGCTTTTGACATCCGCTTCGCGCGGCAGATAGTCGATTCCGTGCGAAGACAGGTGACCCGGATATCGCATGACAGAGATCCTTCCGCTAAGCACAACCGCCGAGTTAAAAGTCGGTGCGTTAAGAAACATTGCATCCGGCTCCGTGTAAAACCGGGCCCAGTTGCCCAGATCCACCGCCTGCTTGTCGAACACCTGGTTCTTTATCTGGCCGGACGCCGTTCTCCAGACATCCAATGCGCCTGATGCGATCAGCACACAGAACCACAGTGCTGCGAAAACCTTGAGAAGTACGCTTTTCCTCCAGAACCAGACCAAGAACAGCGCCACAAGCGGAACCGATCCGGCGAACCAGTATACAAGCACCTTTATGTTGTCCCATTCCCAAGGTGCAAGCTTAAAAAGATTCGCGATGACAAACAGCAGGGCAAAAGGCAAAACGTAGGTCAGGCCGCTTCCTTCGCGAATCAAGAATCGAGAATCGTGAATCGCCGGATCATTTTTCTTTCCAACACGTGACCGCTTTTCATCCGGCTCTCCTTCATCATCGCTATCGGTGAAACTGTCAATTGCAAGTATCGCGATCGCAGAGATCAGAAGCGGCAAGAAAAGACCGGTGTTCTTCAACCAGAACCAGACGACGTTCGTGTCTCCCGCCTGGAACCCGAAATGCCACGCGATGAACTCGCCTCCTCGCGACGCGCTGCCTGAAACTATCCAGAAAAGCTCCGGAAGTGCTACGAGAGCAGTGCCGATCCCGAACGCCAGCCATTCCTTCCACTTTTCAAGGCTGAAAAAGAACCAGCACGCGCTGACAACGAACAGAACTCCGAGGCTGTGTGCGTGTACGATCGGCAACGTTCCGGCAAGCAGACCCACTACAAACGCCGGAAGCAGGGGGCTTATCCGGTAACCCGCAGCCCTTCTTACCTCCGTGTTCTCCGTGCTCTCCGTGGTTAGATTCTTCCAAAGAAACCCGGTCACTATCAGCGCCAAAGGCATACCCAGCAAAAGGCTTCTCTGGGTAATGAACAGGGTCACCATCGCGTTCCCCCATCGAAACTCGTCTCCGATGGTGTAGTCCTTCCCGATGTTCCAGATAAATGCCCACAGGTCCTGCGATCCGTCCCAGAAGTCACTCAGGAACCATAGAAACCCAAAGCCTCCGCTAAAAAAGAGGATCGGCACCGCGATCTTCCCTGCAAACCGGTCACCGGTGACCTTAACAACGAATCGCTCAAAAATGACGAGAAGCGAGAATGCCCAAACAACATTCTGAACAAACATTGCGTTGGCGACATCCGCCCCGATGCCTACCAACAACGCTGTTAGAAAATCGGCTGTAAAAGGATAAGAAAAAGTCGCTCCTGCGAACGAAGGGTTCTGCGGGGGGAAATTACATCCTTCGGAAAAGCCGAAAATGGCGCCAAGATGAAACGGGAGATCGCCAAGATTCTGCGAACCGCCGGTGAAGATGCCATCCGCCGCCACGATCATCGCTCTTGAGAAAAAGAAGACGAACAGGAGCGCAAAACAGCCGTAGAAGATGAACCGGTAGAGCTTGGCGAAGGTGGCCCCCTGGACCTTTCCTCTCGCAAGATCCTTCTCGTGCCTGAACTCCTCCCGGATGTCCTTCCGCTTGAGTAGCAGCAGGGGAACACTCGCAACGGCAAGCGACGCGATCAGGATCAAGGGTGCCGACTCGTCTAGACACATTCCCGAGGATGCAAGAAGAAACGCTGGGAAAAAGAAAAGAACAGAACCGATCACGTTGCCGGCACAAAGGCGCCAAAGCAGGCCCTCGTCCTTTGCGAACAGGTACGTGAGTGCGCCGCCTCCAAGTGAAACTGCGACCGTGAATAGGATTGCGATCAGCATAAGCTCGTCAGTCCGAAATACTAGTTTCGAAGCATCCTCAAGGCAAGCGTGTGGGCACACGGGGCATTTCCCAAATGCCCTGCCGGCGGTTAGAATTGTCGCTTTGGTCTAACATCGAAATTCATTTCCGGGGGGCCAAGCGTTCCCCGATCACAGCTTATGCTTCAGGTTGGTATAGTTGGCCTTCCGAACGTCGGAAAGTCCACTCTTTTTAACGCTCTGACATCGCAGCAGGCCGCCTTGGCCGCGAACTATCCGTTTGCGACGATCGAACCGAACGTCGGGGTGGTGGCAGTTCCTGACGAACGTCTTCCCGTTCTCGAGAAGATGTACGGTTCTCAGAAGGTCGTGCCTGCAACCGTGGAGTTCGTGGATATCGCGGGGCTTGTGAGAGGAGCTTCGAAGGGAGAGGGCCTGGGAAACCAGTTTCTTGCGAACATACGTGAGACGGACGCGATTATTCAGGTGGTCCGATGTTTTGAGGACGAGAATGTCCACCACGTGGAAGGCTCCGTGCATCCGATCCGGGACATTGAGACGATTCACGTTGAGCTTGCGCTAGCCGATCTTGTTTCTGTCGAGAAAAGAAAGGACAAGGCTGAAAAGACCGCGAAATCAGGAGACAAGCAGGCAAAAGCGGAACTGAGCGTGTTGGAGAAGCTTCTGCCTGTACTCGAAGAAGGCCACGCCGCGCGCACAGCAGAGCTGTCCGAAGACGAAGCAAAGATCGCAAGATCGTTTTCCCTTCTTACGTTCAAACCAACTATTTACGCGGCAAATGTGGACGAGGGTACTTTGTCCGACCCGGCTTCTAATCCGCACGTTGAAAGGGTTCGCGCATACGCTGACAAAGAAAATGCTGAAACAGTGATCATCAGCGCGAGGCTTGAGGAGGAGCTCGTCGAGCTCGATCCGGATGAAAGGGAAGAGTACCTGAAAGATCTGGGTGTACAGGGCAGTGGCGTTGGAAGGATGATAAAGTCGGCTTACAAACTGCTCGGGCTAATGAGCTTCTTGACAGCAGGGCCAAAGGAAGTTCGTGCGTGGACGATACCGATCGGGACCAAAGCTCAGAAAGCCGCGGGGGAGATCCATTCTGATATCGAACGCGGGTTCATACGTGCCGAGATAGTCTCTTTCGACAAGCTGGTCGAGTTGGGCTCGGAACAAGCGGCAAAGGAGAAAGGCCTGATGCGCTCTGAAGGCAAAGAGTACGTCATGCAGGAAGGCGACGTGGTGAATTTCCGGTTCAACGTTTGATTCATGTATCAATGATCGGAGCGCAGGCGTCCCGCCTGCATTGAGCGAAGCGAAATTTATGTATCAGCGATCAGTTTTTATAAGTCAATTTTCATATCGAGTGCTTGCCGTACTCATTGTTCATTTGCTCTTTAGCGGGATCACTCTTTCACAGACCAAGTCTTTCGAGACCGCGCAATCCGAAGCATCGGCGGGGATCTCGGTCGTTTACGATGAACAGCAATACCTCACAAAAGCTTCCGTAACGATCGATTCGATCGCGGACAATGAAACGCTGAAGAAGAGTCTGAAGAAGTTTGAGTGGTCGCTTGAAAGCTGGTTTGCCGTCAAGGGGATCGACACAAAGCCCGTGCGTGTATTTCTTTGCGCGAGTACTCAGAGTAAGCGGTTTGTATTGCAAAGCGACAGCAACCTGACCTTGAAATTCGATTCGGACGATGTGCTCTTAGGAGAAGGCCAAAGAACGAGCGAATTCAAGGGAAAGGCACGAGAGAACGTCTGCTGGGAGGTGGACAAGGTGATCGTCGACGACTTCGCGGGCGCGACTTCGGTTTCGTTCTCCGTCGCAGGAATCACCGGGGCATTTTCTTCAGAAAGCCTCTCAAAGTTCAGGGCCTACCATCGTTTGATCACGGTCGAAGAATAACCACCAAAGCGAGCGAAGAGAACACAGAGATGTTCTCGTTTTTTGTGTAACTTTGTGTCACTTCGTGGATATCATCTGCCGCCGGTAAAGCGGCTGTCGAGATAGTTGTACTCGATACCCCACAATGCGCCTACGGCTTGCATGGCGCTATCGATGTGGCGTCTGCTTCGCGGCCTGAAATCGCGTCAGCTCAGTAAACTCAGTTAACCCTGCAAACTCAGCCCGCTACAGACATTTCGCTCCTACGGAGCGAAGTACGGGATCAAATCGACATGCTAATAACATCAAGCGCCTATGGCGCTGAACCCTTTACTCGGTCAACTCAGTCAACTCACCAAACTTAGTTATCTCGGTCAACTCACCAAACCGAGTCAACTCAGCCAACTCGCCTAACTCACCCAACTCACCCGGCTCCGCGAACTAACTAAACTCTTGCGATATAATCAGCCACGATGAAGAACTTCATGGCATTGATCATCACGCTGGTCGGTCAGGGTGCCAGCCGACGGAACATTTACGCGCTGGTAAGGTTCCTGGTGATTCTGGCAGCTCTCGTCACGTTTTACAGCGTGCTGTTTCATTTCATTATGGAATGGGAGGGGCAGCGATACTCCTGGATCACGGGTTTCTACTGGACGCTCACGGTGATGTCGACACTCGGTTTCGGCGACATCACCTTTCAGACTGACGCCGGCAGAATGTTCTCCATACTCGTGCTGCTCTCGGGAATGGTCTTCATGCTTACGCTGCTGCCGTTCACCTTCATTCAATTCTTTTGGGCGCCCTGGATGGAAGCTCAAACACTGGCAAGGTTTCCGCGCGAACTCCCGGAAGATACGACCGGCCATGTGGTTTTGACCCATTACGACGAGGTTGCGCGCTCGCTCATTCGAAAACTGCAGCAATACCAGTGCCCGTATGTACTTCTGTGCCCGAGCACTCTCGAAGCCGCCGAACCGCAGGATGAGGGCGTTCACGTAGCGATCGGCGATCTTGACGACCCGCATACCTACCGCAACATCCGGCTTGAGAACGCCGCGCTTTTGGCTGCCACTTCGACGGACGTCGTTAACACGGGGGTCGTATCGACAGCCCGCGGCGTCAGCGAAAATGTCCGCATCATCTCGACGGTCAAGGACAAGGATTCGATAGACATTCTTCATCTCGCAGGATCCGACAACGTGTTGAAGCTGGGAGAGATGACCGGACAGGCATTGGCGAGAAGAGTGATAGCAGGAGACTCCGTAACTCAGGTTGTAGGTTCGTTTGACGACCTACTGATCGCCGAGGCGATCGCTGCAAATACGCCGCTTGTCGGCACAACGCTTAAGGAGTCACATATTCGTGAAGAGTTCGGGGTGAATGTTGTCGGTCTATGGGAGCGCGGAGTCTTCAAACCAACAGATCCCGGAACGTTGGTAACGCAAAACACGGTCCTTGTCCTCGCGGGCTCAAAAGAGCAATTGGAAGAATATGACCGGAGGTTCAGCAGCGGCCGAACCAGTGATGCGCCGGTTGTGATAATCGGAGGCGGCCGTGTTGGTCGTGCGGCCGGACAGGCGCTCCGAAGGAGGGGTGTAAACTACATGATCGTCGAAAAGGAAGCCGAACGCGTATTCGACGACGGGCACTACATTCACGGGTCGGCGGCGGATATCGACGTACTCAAACAGGCAGGCATCATGGATTGCCCCGCTGTGATGATCACGACCCACGATGACGACCTGAATGTCTATCTGACGATCTATTGCCGCAAGCTCCGTCCGAACGTGCAGGTCATCGCGAGGGCGACCCGTGAAAGGCTAGTCGGAACCCTTCACCGCGCGGGTGCGGATTTCGTGATGTCCTATGCTTCGATGGGGGCGAACACGATCTTTAACCTACTGCAGAGAAGCGACATCGTTATGGTCGCTGAGGGCCTGAGCCTGATACGCATGGAGACACCGCCCAGGATGGCGGGCAAAACTCTGCGCGATATGTCGGTGCGAAAAGAAACCGGATGTACGGTGGTCGCCTACCAGTTGAACGGTTCAACCATCGTCAATCCGGAACCGGAAACGGTGCTGCCGGAAGGATCCGAGATCGTCGTGATCGGCGGCGTCGAGGCCGAACAAGACTTCCTCGAGACATTTGCACACGAGTGAAATTGTTCCAGGTTCCGGGTTTCAAGTTCCAGGGATCAGGGATCAGGGATCAGGGATCAGGGATCAGGGATCAGGGATCAGGGATCAGGAGGAAGATACAACTTCTAATCCCGAAAACGAAACTTGATACCGGTTCCCTGATACTTGAGCGACGCGTCGAAGCCGCGCGATCCCATCTCCAAACGAAAAAAGCCGCCGATCTTTGCGACCGGCGGCCGTTGAAATTGGTGCCCTCGGGAGGATTCGAACCTCCAACCAACGGATTATGCTTACCAGCTACGCCTTTCGACGCCCCTTTCGGGTTTGTGGTCTGGACTTTCTCTTCTCTTTACGAGTCTGCTGTCAAGTCTCTACACGTTCCGGATCGATCCGGCTTCGCTCGGGATCACCGTATCTCTCGACTTAGGCTTCCCCGAATTTAACAGATTCTACGAAGCCGCCATCAATGACAACCTCGCAACCCATTTTCAATCGGCCGTATGATCAAACACGTAGGCCGTCCGTTCTCGAGTCCGCTGCTCTAACCGTTGAGCTACAAGGGCGGAAAGCTTGATAAGTTTAAAATAGAGGCGGGGAATAAGTAAAAAGGCAAAAGCAGAAAAGCGTAATTCGATTCCGTGGCTATACACGGATCAACGACCAGAGGCTCGCGATATTGTCTCCAATCGAGTCAGGTTGCCAGGTTGCGGATATTCGGCAAACTAGGGCAAACACAAAAAAAGCGGGCCTGCCCGCCGCTAAACCACAACATTGATGCCCTGATCGTGAATCGCCTTACTCAATTTTCAATTCTCAATTCTCAATTCACGATTTACGATTCACCATTCACGATTCACCATTCACGATTCACGATTCACGATCCACGAGCCAGTATCTTCTCGATCTGGCTTACGTGCCGGTTCTCGTGACCGCCGATCAACGCAAGCCATTCCTGAGCCGACAGCGGTCCAAATGCCGGGTGAGGGAATTTAAGCTCGGTCCCTTCCACAGTCTCGAACAGCTCACGGATCTCCTTCAGCTTCTTTCGGTTCTCCGCCATTGCTGCGAGCGAATCGGCAACCGGCACATTACCCGACGGACGGACAATTTCAGGCGCTTCAAGCTTCGTTCGGTACCATTCAGCCGAACTTGATCTGGCATTCTCGGATATGGCTGCGCTTCCGTCGGACTTTACTCCGGACTCTGCTGCCTTCTTCAAAAGCCGGTTGGCGATCTTCGCCATCCCTTCCTCGACCTTAGCAAGGTGCTCGACAATACCGGCGACGGTCCAGTCGCCTTTCTCGGTCAACAAAGATTCCTGCTCCTTCGAGATCCCATCGACCGCAGCTATCAGCCTTTCGCGAACACGGTCGTTCGCCTCGTAGATCTCACCGACAGTCTCGAATTCGAAGCTGTAACTCTCCATCAATTCTCCTCCTTCTTCATCATCGACTCCTGCGGGCTAAGGATCAGCCGGTGCCATCGTGCGAAGCTCGAAACGTTTTCCGCCGAATCAAGGTAGTTCTTCACAAAGGCCGTCTGAAAATAGATCATCGACTCCTCGGTCCATTCGATCGCGACGATCGGATTGAACGACACGAGTGTACTCGGATCTGGAAGCGCGCTGGTAGGAGCCTGAGTATTAGAATTGGTGTTTCCGTCGGCGGTTTCACCAGTCCCCGCAGAATTCGAATCTGACCCAGGAGTCGCCAAAGATTCCGGGCCCTCTTCAGCCTTCTTCTGTTCTTCCCACGATTTGGAGGCGAGCAAAAGCTCGTTCTGCAAAGGAACAGCTGCCTGAGTGGGAGTGTCCCCGATCGCGTCGTAGATCCTTATCTGACGGTCGAAAGCGACCGCGACCTTTGCGGAATCAGGAGACCAAACGGGCCAGACCGTTGTCGGGAAATCATCAAGCAGCCTTTCCCGCCCGTTCTTTTCGACAAGCCTGGGCCTGCCTTCGGGGGCGAACACCTCTCCCGCGTTCTTCATACGGGCTTCGCGGACACGCCACTCGGTGATGCTCGTCGCGAGCGATACGAGCGAGGAACTGTCGGGCGCCCAGACAAAATAGAAGTACATCAGCCCCTCGTTCTTCGTAAGAGGCTTCAGGTCAAGTCCTTCAGAATTGCACAGATAGATCTGTTCCGTGCGAAAAGTGATCACGTCGGTAGGAGGCTTGTCCCCGGGCGGTTCTTCGGCGGTCTCGGCATTCCCGCCGTCACTGTTGGAATTGCCCGTTTGTGGTTCCTGGGGAGCGAGTTCTTCAGGCCCTTTGCCCTGCAAAGGATCGGGTTCGGCCGGCACCATCCCTTCCCTGGCCCTGACCATCGCCACAAACGCCAGGTTCCTGGAATCCGGAGACCAGACGATCGTGTCGGGGAAATGGATCGCCATCTCCTCATGCGTTACCTTTCTGACGAAACTGCCGTCCGCCGAGAAGATGTCAAGCCGGAACTCCGACTCCTCGTCCGCGATCTCCCTGTAAACAGCGGCGAATTTCGTCTTGTCGGGGGATTCGATCGTACGATTGAGGATCTCCAGCGGCCGGTTCTCATCAAAGAACTTCTGGACCGCTTCATTCCTCTGCTGGATCATTGCCGGCGTCAGTTTAAGTTCCGGGGGAGGCACATCCGCCTCGAAACGGTAATTCAAGCGTTGAGCCGGCACTTCGCGAAAAGACACGGGCGCGTCCGGTTCATCTTGCCTTGTGTCCGCCGTGCAGCCAGCCAGGACAACCGTGAGGAGCCCGAAGCAAACGGCGCGAAACTTGTAAGGGATCGAGTTGATCAGCATTGCTATTGCGCCGTCCCGGGCAGATTCGTTTCAAACAGTCCACGATAGAGAGCCTGCTGTTCTTCGGTTGGATCACTGACCGGTCTGATCATAAAGCCGGAAGCAGGGGTCTTTCCGAGCGTAAGGTCGACCATCACGAGCTCGCCTCTGCGAAAAGCCGCCAGTTTGACATTGTCGCCCGCTTTCTTGGATCCAAGATAGTGGGTAAGGAACTGTTGGCTGATCTTGTAGCCGTCAAGCGCCACGATCTCGTCATCGACCATCAATCCCGAATTCCACGCCGGCGTATCGGCCGGCACGGAACTCACGGTCAGGCTGTCTCCGGATGACCTGAGGTTGGCACCGTGGTACGCTTCATCGCTTTCCGGCCGCATCGCCACAAACTCCAATCCGAATCTGTTCAGGATCGGGTTGTAATCGATCTCGGCGCGCCCACGCACGTACCTGCTGAAGAATTCCTCCAGGCTGGACCCGGCCATCATCTCGCTGATCCGCTGAAAGTCCTCCGGGCTGAAGTTCTTGTCCTTCTTGTAGAACTCGTCGTAAAGGTAGCGCATTACGTCATCGAGCGACTTTTCGCCGTCCGATTCCGACCTGATCATAATGTCCAAAAGGAAGTTGACCAGTTCTCCTTTTGAGTAATATGAGATCTGATTGTTTATCGCATTCTCATCGCGCCTGTAATACTTGATCCAGGCATCAAAGCTCGCCTCTTCAAGACTCGTCTGGAACCTTCCCGGCTGGCCGTAAAGGCCTTCAGCGATCGACGCCTGGCTGGAAAGGATCTGCCTGTCTGACTTGAGTCCTGCCCTTCGCATCAGGACGTGCTCGTAATACGAAGTAGTTCCTTCCGCGACCCATAGGAGCTTTGTGTAGTTCTCGTTCTCATAATCGAACGGGCCGAGCGCGTCGGGCCGGATCCGTTTTACGTTGTAAAGATGAAAGAATTCGTGCGCAACGAGACCCAGAAACGCCGTATATGCCTGTTCGGACTCGAATCCCCAGCGATTCCATTGAAGCGCGGTGGAGTTCAGGTGTTCTAGTCCGCCTCCCCCTCTCAAGTTAAGGATCAAAAGGTAATCGTCGTAGGGCAGCTCGCCGAAGATCAATGCAGTTTCCTCAACTATTTTCGCGGTATCCACTGCCATTCGATCCAGATCGTAGTTGCCTTCGCCTGTAACGACATATCGGTGCTCCTTGCCGCGGACAGTGAATTTCTTCTCGACAAAGTCACTCACTTCGAATGGCGAATCGTACAGGACGTCAAAATTCGCTGCCCTGAAAGTGTTCTGCTCGCCGGCGACTTCCGGAAGCCCAGTTGCCACTTTCCAATTTCCATAGGGAATCACTTTTACCGTAGAAGGCGACGAAAGCTGGCCTTTCGGATACATCAAGAGCGCTGCCGGAGTAAAGAAAAGGTGCTCGTCATTAAGCTCGTTCGTCCTTACCGTCAGCTCATTCGCGTAAACACGGTAAATGACGCTGATGCTTTTGGCTCCCTTTGTATCAATCTCCCAGGTGTTCTTGTTGATCTTTCGCCAGTTCAACTTTCCTGATCCGCTACTGGCCGTGAAATCCTGCACGTGTCTCGCATACTCACGGACAAGATATGAGCCCGGCGTCCAGACCGGCATTTTAACCTCGGCCTTTGCCGGCATGTTCGCCCAGTTGAGCTTCATTACCACCTCGATCAGGTGCGTCGTGGGCTTTGACATAGACACGGTGTAACTGATCTCGGGCGCATTCTGCGGCCGTACCGAACGGGTTTCAGAGACGGGTTCGACCGATCGCGCCAGAACAGGCGCGGCGGCGAGAACCAATGAAAGAAGACACAGTAAAATTGCTTTGGATCTGTCGGAATATTGGATCACTTTCAGGAACTCCCTTTGGATGTTATGTTTAGGCTCAGATATTTTACTACAAATCTCTGACTCTCCGAACTTTGCATAAATGAGCCGGAAATCCTCCCCGCGCGGCGAAAAAGACAGGTTCTTCACCAAACCGATCGCGATAATTTTTACTACGGTCTTCATTGACCTCGTCGGTTTCGGGATCGTCATACCCGCGCTTCCCTTCTATGTGGAAGGCGACTACTTCGCCGCGACACCTCTCGACATTGGTCTACTCTTCGCCTCGTACTCGGCAATGCAGTTCATCTTCTCGCCGATCCTCGGATCGCTTTCCGACAAGTACGGCCGTCGACCCGTTTTGTTCTTGAGCCTTCTGGGATCTGCGGTGGGCTATATGTTCATGGGGTTTGCGACTGCGCTCTGGATGGTCTACCTGGGCAGGATCATCGCGGGCGTTACAGGCGGAAACATCTCGACCGCCCAGGCTTACATCGCCGATGTCACGACCCGAAAAAACCGGGCAAAAGGAATGGGTTTGTTCGGCGCGGCATTTGGACTCGGCTTTGTGTTCGGGCCCGCGATCGGAGGCATTCTCTCCAGATACGGGATTCACGTACCTTTTCTGTTTGCGGCGGGACTTACATTTGTGAACGCGATCGCGCTCTACTTTGTCCTCCCTGAATCCCTTAAGAAAGAAGACCGCGAGACCGGACGCTCAAAGAACCGATTCGCCGAGATGTTCGAATCCCTGAAGGATCCTCGCTTCTCGACCCTTTCACTTCTCTACTTCCTGCTTGTAACCGCTTTTTCGATCATGACCGCGTCTTTCGTGCTTTACACGCTTGACCGGTTCGGATATGACGCTGAGGCAAACGGCTATTTGTTCGCTTACATAGGCATACTCGCAGTAATTCTCCAGGGTTGGCTGTTCGGCAAGCTTGCGCACAGATTTGGCGAAGCGTGGCTCGTGGTAGTCGGCTCCTTCATTTTGGGAGGCGGATTCTTTGTGCTCCCCTACATTGGGCCCGACTTCGGGGGCCTGCCATTGTTGTTGGTCGTGATTGGCCTGTTTGCGATCGGAAATGCCCTGTCCTCACCAGCGCTTACGAGTCTTGCATCGAAGGTCGCGAGCGACCGCGAGCAAGGCAAGGCGCTCGGGCTTATGCAATCCGGAGCTTCACTTGCGAGAGCGATCGGACCCGCGATCGCCGGAGTTTTGTTGAACAATGCGATGGGCTCGCTCGACGATTTCACGATCCTGAGGACTTTTTGGACTGCGGCAGCGCTGATGTTCCTGACTTTTGTTCTTGCGGCTGTTTTTGCCGGGAGAATGAAGCTCCAAAAAGTATAGACGGGTCAGACGAACATCTTCCCCGGATTGAGAATGCCGTTCGGATCAAATAGCTTCTTTATTTTTCTCATCACTTCCAGCGTCGCCTGGTCGACTGCGATATCAAGGTAAGGGGCTTTTACATAGCCGATTCCGTGCTCCCCGCTGATGGTTCCGCCCAGTTCGACCGAAAGCTCGAATGTCTCTCGGACAGCCCTTCGCGCCCGCTCGATCGAGTCGGGATCGTCGCGGAAGCACATGAAGTTTACGTGGATATTGCCGTCCCCTGCGTGTCCGAAATTCGCGATGAACGTACCGTGCTTCTCTCCGATGGCGTCGATCTTTCTTATCAGTTCAGGGACCTTTGAACGCGGGACGACGACGTCCTCATTGATCTTCAACGATCCGTATTTCATAAGGCTCGGTGATATTGCACGCCTTGCGTCCCACAACCGGTTCTCGTCCTCCTTGCTTTCGGAACGAATAATGTCGAATCCACCGTTCTCACCAAGTATTCGCTCGATTCGCCTCGAGTCTCTGTCCACTTGTTCGCGGTCGCCGTCCACAGCGACCAACAGGATCGCCTCGGTGTCACCCGAGAAGCCGAAGGCGTAGTTCTCCTCGATCGCGCCGATAGACTTCCGGTCGATCACCTCCATCGCCATCGGCAAAAGGCCCTCAGGCGTGAACCTTGTCAAAACCCCGCAAGCCTCTTCCATAGACCTGAACGAAGCGCGCACTGTGGAGGTCGCCTCAGGCATCGGAATCAGCTTCAGTGTCGCTTCGGTAATGATCCCGAGCATCCCTTCTGAACCGCAGATCAGCCCTGTCAGATCAAACCCGACAACGTTCTTAACTGTTTTTCCGCCTGTCCTTATGATCTCGCCGGTTGCGGTTACGAACTCAAGACCCAGAACCGAGTGCTTCGTAACTCCGTATTTGGGAGTACGCATTCCGCCCGCGTTCTCGGCGATGTTTCCTCCGATGTAAGAATCCTTGTAGCTTGCCGGATCGGGAGCGAAGAGAAGACCCTTTTCTGCTGCTGCTTCTTGAAGTTCGATAGTACGGATTCCGGGCTGGCAGACCGCATACAGATCGTCATCGTTGATCTCGAGTATCCGGTTCATTCGGTCTGTTCCGATGACGATGCCGCCCTCGATCGGGACCGCTCCTCCTGTATAGCCGACGCCTCCGCCCCTCGCGGTGACCGGGAAATCGTGTTCGTTTGCCAGCCTGAGGATCTCGGATACCTGTTCTGCGTTTTCGGGAAAGAGAACGGCTTCAGGGGGAAACTTCTCTTTCACTGCATCGGCCCCATACGGCTCTACTTTTTCGGGATCGATAATGAGATTGGTCTCTCCGACTATCTTTCCAAGCGCCGAGAGAACCTCGGGGTCGGATGCGGTCGTGGTAGCTCGCCCAGACGACTTGAAATGGATCGACTCGTACATCACTTGTGAAATTTAACACGGACAAAGCCAGGAACGAACAGCCTCATCGGGCGTTGAAGCGGCCAAACAGCTGCTATTTTGTTTGCGGGCCAAACCCGGTTTGAATATCATACGTGCACTTCTTAAAGGTCGTCTTCTATGGTCCTCAGCTTTCCGTATACTCCGAAACTAGGGTGGTCGATATCACGCTTCGACACGTTCAAGATGTGTAAGCGGCAATACTACTATCAGTATTACGGCAAGTTCGACCGCGAATTCGATCTGCTCCGGATCAATACCCTGAAAGGCCTCACAAGCGTTCCCCTCGAGATCGGAAATATCGCCCACGAAGTAATCAAGACACTGCTCGAACGTCTTCAGGTCACCGCGAAACCGATCGACCGCGACCGCTTCCTTTCTTACACCGACAAAGAAACCCTCAGGATCTCGACCGGCAAGAACTTCTCGGAGGTTTATTACAAGGAAATCGATTCGATCGAACCGAGAGAGGCGATCCTGCCGCGGGTTCATCTCGCGCTAACCAATCTTCTCGACCACGAGCGGCTTGAATGGCTGATGAAAGAGGCGATCACGGAAAAGGACGACTGGGTGATCGAACCTGACGGATACGGCGAATGCCGGATCGACGGTCAAAAGGCCTATTGCAAGGTCGATTTCCTGTTCCCGGTCGGCCGGGAGATCCACATATACGATTGGAAGACCGGGAAACGCGACGACAAGAAACACGGTAAACAGATGCGCGGGTACGTGACGTGGGCTCACTATCACTACGGCATCGACTACGACAGGATCAAGCCGACTGTCGCCTACCTACTTCCGGAATACAAAGAACGGTCGATCCAGATCGACCAGGATGATATTGAGGTTTTCGCTGACCGCATCAGGGAGGAATCCGAGGAGATGTATGAATTCTGCGAGGACGTGGAAGAGAACGTTCCGAGGCCGAAGGAAGTGTTTCAAATGACGGACAATCTTAAGATCTGCGCGTGGTGTAACTACAGGGAGCTTTGCGGACGCGAGGATGTGCGGCCTTCAGCGCCGGAGGAGATTCCCTTCTAACTCGTCGTCTGCCTCCTCGTATCCCTCAGGGAACCATCGAAAACGTTCCAGATCGCAGACTCCTTTATCGTCAAATTCTACCCCTTCTTCCTCGAGCATAACTTGTTGAAGATTCTCGGGAACCGTCAGTTTCCCCGTTGAACAGGCTCCTTTCGCATTGATAACTCTCTGCCACGGCACGTTTTCCGTTGACGCACTGTGCATGACATATCCGACGGTGCGTGCAGTGTAGCCTTCGCCGAGGATCTCGGCGATCTGTCCATAGGTCATCACCCGTCCTGAGGGTATGTCACGGACGATCTTGAAAACTCGTTCGCGGTATGTTGGTTCGTCTGCTTTTCGCATAGAAAGCTGGTAATGGGTAATGGGTAGTGGGTAATGGGTAGTGGGTAATGGGTAATGGGTAATGGGTAATGGGTAATGGGTAATAGAAAGATACTACGAGACTGAGTTCCGCTTTGACGTTATTTTGATTCCAGTTTCCTTTTAGTCCAACTCTAACTCATCAGTACCCACACATCATTCAATTCTCATCTCTCGGTACTTTTTCATCCGGGCCTTCTAAACTATCCTTTCCCAATGAAGATCTTCGACGTTTCGGTTCCGATCAGCAGTACAACGCCTGTCTACGAGGGGGATCCGCAAGTGGATGTCTCGATAAAGATGTCGTTGGAAAAAGGCGATATTGCGAATGTTTCGGGCATCTGCCTCGGAGTCCACACAGGTACGCACGTGGATGCTCCGAATCATTTCATCGAAGGGACAAAACGTGTGGTCGACCTTGATCTCGCGACCCTCATCGGTCCGTGTACGGTGGTCGAGGTCCCGTCGGAGGTGATGGCGATCGACGCAGGCCTCGCGAGTTCTTTTCCAGATGCTGAACGCCTGCTTATCAAATCGAGAAACTCGGAATTCTGGTCAGATCTTTCTCAGGGCTTTCGAAAGGACTTCACGTATATCGAACCTGATGCGGCTAAAGTGTTGGTAAATCGAGGCGTAAAGCTGGTCGGGATCGATTATCTTTCGGTTGAGGCTTTTGACGCTGAGTCCCCGGACACGCACATCACGCTGCTGGAAAAGGAGGTGATCATACTGGAGGGGCTCGATCTGAGGCAGGTCGAACCGGGACAGTATGAACTTGTCTGCCTCCCTATGAAGTTTGCTGACGGCGCAGGGGACGGAGCGCCCGCGAGGACGGTTTTGAGGAGTTTCGAGTGATGGGAGAATACCAAACAATTGAGAATTAAGAATTGGTAATTGAAGGAAACAACGTTTCAAAGGACGTAATCGACTCAACGGACTCGACAGACTCAATCGACTAAATAGACTCGACAGACTCAATCGACTCAAAAGACTCGATAGACTCAATCGACTCAACAGACTCAACAGACTCGATCAACTCAATCGCCTCATAAATGAAGCTTCCAAGAATCTCAGCCTCCAGTTATTCAAACACTGCACCGCTGATCTGGTCGTTCCTTTACGGATCACAGCGCGGAAAGGCGGAAGTGATCCTGGACACGGCCCCCTCTAGATCAGCGGAACTTCTGGCCGGGAACAGGGTGGATGCCGCACTCGTTCCGGTCATAGCTTTTCAGACGATCCCGGATGTCAGCCTGATCGAGGGCGTATGTGTGGGAGCAGCCGATCGTGTGAGAAGCGTCTGCCTTGTCACCGACGGCAAGGAGCTCGAAGACGTGAGGTCGGTCGCGTTGGATACTTCCTCAAAGACGTCCGTCGCGCTTACGAAAATCATATTCAGGGAATTTCTCGGTTTCGAGCCCGAATGGATGGATGCCGAGCCGGATGTAGATCGCATGCTGTCCAGTCACGATTGTGCCTTGATCATTGGAGATCCCGCACTTGCTGTGACTTCGGATCAGGATCCCGGAAAGGATCGGAAGGCTTTCGATCTTTCAAGCCTCTGGAGATCATTCACGGGAACGGGTTTCGTTTTCGCTATGTGGATGGCTCGTGAACTGCCACCGGGAATAGACTTTTCAGCGGCCCGCGACGAAGGCCTACGGCACCTGGACGAGATAATCGCGAACTATTCTGACGAGATTCCACTTTCAACCGCTGAGTTTCGAAAGTATCTTGGCGAGCACATTGAGTACGGCGTGACAGCGGAACTTGCACAGGGGCTCGACCTGTATTTCAGGCTTTGCGAAAAACACGGGGTCATAAAGGACCCGAGGTCCCCAAAATTCATTTGAGCTCCTTCGGGCATTTTGATACGCCTCGAACAGTCTTTCGTCAAAGAGGAATCTTGAATAGGACGACGCGGTCGACGGTACCTTGTCGATGATCTCCGAAATGTTCCCTTGAATTGACTGATCAGCTTCTTTACGGCCATCACAGGACCTCTCGCAGCCTTGCGGAGAGCAGCGGCACAGCGAAAAGGAACAGTATTCCTAAAAGCATCAGACCCCCGCGCGAAAGGTCGTAGTCGGCGATAAGGCGGTCCCAACTCAGACCGATAACATATCTTCCAAGGAGCAATTCGAATCCGAGTGTAAGTGCGACCCACAGCGCCCCGATAAGGATCGCTTGCAACACCGTACGTGGATTCATCCACTTGATGAGAAGCATTGTCAGCGCAAAGATAATTAGCGAGCCTGTAAAAACCGATATTTGCCTCGCAGTTACGCCCCCCAGCATGGGCTCGATCGCAAGCGTGCGGACCGTGCCGTGTATGGTTTCCGCGACTATTATCGCCAACCACACAGTTAAAGCTCGGCCAAAGAAAGCCATGTGCTGCAGAGTATCCCCTGATCCCATATCAAATGATTGTAATTGATTTAGAAGAAGAAGACGCCCTCGACCTTGTGGATCGAGGGCGCAGACAGGAGGGGTGTAGAGGAAGACGTTTGTGAAACCTAGAATATTCCTGAAACAAAGATCAGGCACCAGGCCGCCGCTCCCGCCAGAAGCAGCAGCACAAGTTCGCTGAAAACCAGATCATTGCCCGTTTCTTTCATCCTCATCACCGCTCTTTCAGTTGACTTTGCCAATGTCAGCCCGCTGATACCTACCCTTTACTACCTGACGGACCCAGATGAGCTTTTGCGTTTTCTGAGCCCTGAGACCGAAAAATCCCCTATCTAAAGACGTCCGAGTAGAATAGCAGGAGCCAGATCGCTGTTATCACGAAGACTGTCAGCCCAAGGCTGTTCCTTTCCAGTTCGCTTTGATCGCTTTTCATATTGAATTCGCCTCTCTGTATAATTGCTTCATTAATAAAGGCGCAAAAATCAATTGAAAAAGGTCAGTCAAGGCACAGAAATTGTTTTTATAAGATCTGAACTTGAGACTGGCTTCGAATCGACCCATTTATCGGATTCAGGGCTCGTTTCCGTTTGGAAATTGCAAAGCGATTTGCAGATTGAGGCACGTCTTTTCAGAAAGAAGGACTATGAAAAACATTCAACCTATCCTCGATAACGTTCTGGCCGGGGGCAGAATGACGGCAGACGAGTGCACGGAATTGCTTGAATCTCACGACTACGTGCGGATAGGTCTGGCGGCCGACGAGGTCCGGAAACGGAAAAATGATCCGGACGTTGTGACCTACATCATCGACCGGAATATCAACTACACGAACGTTTGCAACGTGGTTTGTACGTTTTGCGCTTTTTACAGGCGACCAGGAAAGCCCGATACCTACGTGCATTCGATCGAGGAGATCTGTAAACGGATCGACGAAACGATCGCCCTGGGCGGAACGGGTGTGCTTATGCAGGGCGGTCTTCATCCCGACTTCAATATCGAATGGTACGAGGAACTGCTGACCACTTTGCACGCGAAATACCCGGATTTTCAGCTTCACTGCTTTTCACCGCCGGAGATCCATAACATTCACCTGATCAGCGACCTTGATTACGAAACGATAATGGAACGGCTGAAAAAAGCCGGCCTCAACTCAATGCCGGGCGGAGGTGCGGAGATCCTGGTTGATGAGGTCAGGAAGAAAGTATCGACGAAATGCACTTCCCAGGAGTGGCTTGATGTAATGCGCGCTGTACACAGCGTCGGGCTTCGTTCTACAGCCACGATGATGTTCGGTATTGGCGACGACGTCAGCCACAGGGTCAGTCATCTGCAAAAGATCCGGGATCTGCAGGACGACACCGGAGGATTTACCGCGTTTATTCCATGGACATTCCAGAGGGAAAACACTGCTCTCGGTAAGAAGATCACGAAGGAGCCAACCGGCATCGACTATTTGAAAATGCTGGCGGTGTCCAGGCTTTTTCTTGACAACATCACTCACATCCAGGCCTCCTGGCTTACGCAGGGGCTCAAGCTTGGACAAGCCGCTTTGAAATTCGGGGCCGACGATATGGGTTCGATAATGATCGAGGAGAACGTCGTTTCGGCAGCCGGCGCCGATACGCACGCGAACGAGAAAGAGCTCAGATATCAGATAGGCGAAGCCGGCTACACCCCCCGGCAAAGAGACATTCTCTACAGGTTTGTTGATCGGGGTACAAACCAGGCAGAACCGGCTTTGGTAGCCTGATAGCGCGAGCTTTAGCTTGCACCGCCTTCCGATTTACCCTTTTTGCGACAAGCTGAAGCGTGTCGGACAGAGTTTCAAGCTCCCTGGCTCAGCTTCACATTTATCGGAGGTGCCTCGACCAGATGGAAGGTCGCAGAGGCGATCTCGACCGCACCGTCGGTCGCGGAGAACTCGTCGAGGATCGTTGAAAAGAGCAGGTCTTTGGTTGTACGCCTCTTCTTGTAATCGACGACATAACGGAGCGTGAATTCGATCCAGTTGTCGTTCGCGACCATCGAAACCATAGGGTCCGTGATCGCCGTTTCGAGCAAAAACTTCTTCGAGAACGCCTCCCACGACACCGCGGCTTCTTTCGCGTAGTCGACCAGGACCTTGTCGGCTACACCGATCAAGAGCTTCCTGGCAAGTTTGTGGTCGCATCCGTACTTGACCGGGATCTTTATCTCGTCCCAAAGAAAGGGAAACTCCCCTGAGTAGTTGTAGACCGGAGCCTTGAAGACAAAGCTGTTCGCGACTCGCACGACCCTGCCGGTGTAGAGGTCGCCGTCCACCCATTCTCGCATCTCCATAAGGATAGTTCTCAGGAACGAAATGTCGATGACGTCGCCCTTTATGCCTCCGACCTCGACGCGGTCGCCGGTCTTGTAGAACTGGGCGAAATGTATTGCAAACCATCCGGCGAAGCTCGCGATAACTTCCTGCAGAGCGAACGCCACGCCGGCGCCGGCCACGCCGAAAGCCACGGTAAGGCTGCCGAGCTGATCGCTGAAGATCAGGCTGATCATCAGCGCCACCAGAATGTATGCGAGGAAAGTGATGAACTTCCGCAGGCGGTACCTGCTGTCCGTTCCTGACACGTATCGGGTGATCGAGGAACGTGCGATCCTCGCCACAAGAATGATGATGAGGACGCCTATCAAGGCGGAGATAGCCCTGATGACGGTCGGGTTGGAAAGCCATTCTGCCAACAAGCTCTGCATATCGGTTCTTTGAATTCTATGCGAAAGGCCTGCAAGAAAGCTATTACAGAATTCTTACACCGCTGTCGGCCAATTCCTGTTAGCCTCGAAGATGGCGCGAAAGAACGCGCGCAATCCAGATCAAGAGGTATAAATGGAAAACGTCATCAAGATCGATACAAAGCGCGAAAGGGGATTCAACTGGCATACGATCATTGCAGTCGCAATATTTCACGTGATCGCCGTTGCCGCTTTCTTCACATTCTCCTGGCAAAATCTCCTTGCGGCCATGATCCTTTGGTGGATCTCCGGCAGTTTGGGCATAGGGCTTGGCTATCACCGTCTTCTGACACACCGAGGGTACAAGGCTCCGCAATGGTTCGAGAGGTTTTTGACACTTTGCGGCACATTGGCGCTACAGGCCGGACCGCTGGCGTGGGTGACCACCCATCGAATGCACCACGCATACACCGATACCGAAAAGGACCCTCATAGCCCGAACAATGGGTTCATATGGTCGCATATTGGGTGGATCTGCAAGGGAAAAGCTCAGCTCCATGAGATGGAAGAACACCGCAGGTACTCTCCTGATCTTTTGAAGGACCCGTTCAATGAAGCTATTGAGAAGTACTACTGGTCAACCTCGGTAGTGGTGGGCCTGGCGCTGTTCGCGATCGGCGGCTGGCAGATGATCGTTTGGGGCATTTTCTTCAGAACGGTCGTGGGATGGCACGCGACCTGGCTTGTAAACTCGGCGACTCACATGTGGGGCAGCCGCAGGTTTGAGACCCGCGACACTTCCACGAACAACCCTCTGGTTGCAGCCATAACCTTTGGAGAGGGATGGCACAACAACCATCACGCACATCCAAGATCGGCAAAGCACGGGCTTCGGTGGTTCGAGGTCGATTTCAACTGGATCCAGATCTATCTGCTCGAAAAGGCCGGATTGCTCAAAGATGTCTATAGGTTCGATCTGGACGAAAGAAAGAACGAAGCGGTCCCGCTAAAGAAGGCCGCGTAACAACAACTTCCTGCTAAAATCATCGGGCAAGGCCTTCCGGCTTTGCCTTTTTTTTATCTGGCGATTAGTTTTCCGTGTAGATGAGGCGCAGAAAATCAACGATCTTCTTTGTGGTGCTCGGCGTCCTGCTGATAGCACTCGCCGTTGCCCTGCAGGTCGGCTGGATCCTCCTTAACCTTCAGCAGATCGCGCTGCTCGTTCTCGGTATCATCTTCTTTGCCCTGCTTATAACGGGCCTGGTGCTGAACACAACGTTTCTTGTCAGGGAGATCCGAAAGAACGAACAGCAGGACGCGTTTCTCAATTCGGTAACTCACGAACTCAAGACGCCACTCGCTTCGATCAGGCTATACCTGCAGACCTTGAAACAGAGGGATCTTCCGAAAGAAAAACAGGAAGAGTTTTACGACATCATGCTTGCTGACAGCGATCGCCTCCTGGGAACCGTCGAACAGGTTCTGGCAGCCAGCAAAACGCGCGAGAAGGCGCGGAGGATAGTTCAAACGCCGATAGACATTCCGGAGCTTGTTTCGGAGTGCGCGGACCAAATAAGAAGCAGGTATCACCTTGGGGAAGACGCGATCCGCGTATTGGATGCGAACGACGAACTGCCGATCGAGGCTGACAGCGAGGAAATGAAGACGGTTTTCCTTAATCTGCTCGATAACGCCGTAAAGTATTCGGGAGATGATCCGGAGGTGTCCGTCAAGTTCCGGCTTCGATCTACAGGAATGGTGGAGGTCCACGTAAAGGACAAGGGGCGCGGCATCCCTTCCTCAGAACTCAAGAGCATTTTCAAGCGGTTTTACAGGGTCCCGGCCAACGGTCGCACGGATCCGAAAGGGACGGGCCTAGGATTGTTCATCGTCAGATCGATCGTGGAATCTCACGGAGGCAGGATCCTGGTAAAAAGCCGCGGCCTGAACCGCGGCTCCACATTCATCGTGAGACTTCCCGTCTCGCGGTGATGGTTTGATTACCTTTCAAAGAAGCGTTCAGATCGTTAAGCAAGCTTCGCGCTGACAGGAACGGGATTGGCAACGCAGTCAAATACTGGCGACCGCTGCTGTGCAAGCTCTACCAACTCTTCAAGCTGCTCCCTCGGCGCGTCCGATCTTATCGAGAATGTCACGGTGATGCCTTGGTAGCCGTTTCGAACTGTCTCATCGAGACCGAGGAAACCGCGTAGATCGATGTCACCTTCATACGTCGACTCGATCTCGTCGAGCTCTATCCCACGCGCCGCAGCGTGATAAACAAGCGACGTTGTGAGGCATCCCGCCAGCGCGGCGAACAGGTATTCGACCGGATTCGCACCCTTGTCGCTTCCGAGCAGCACCGGCGGTTCGTCCTTCTCAAAGGTGAAAGGTGCCTCGCGGCTGTGGTTCTCACAAGCGCCGTAGAACTCGTCCACGCTGGTCTTGTTGTTTGCTCCGTTGATCCATCTGTTCGAAGCCTTGAACTGAAACTTCGCGATCTCACTCTGCTCGTTAACGGCGTCAATCGTGTTGTAAAGGTCTGTCACGTTCACGCCGTTTACAATCTTTTCTTCCTGCATTGATTGCTGGGTCATAATTACTCTCCTTCCATTGTTGTCCAAATATGATCTCAGAGGCGATTATCGCCCCGTATCTATTGACGGGATTCATTGTGAAGATAGGACAAATGGCAGACAGGCGCGGCGGTTCGATGGACGTACCTGAACAAGAGAAGCCGCCCTCTCGGACGGCCTCAGCCATTCTCCTCCGAAGCAATATCAGCTTGCGCGGGCCTCGAGAATGATATTGAACGGCGTTTCTGCTGTCCTCTTGAGGGACCCGAAACCCCCTTCCCTGGCAACATTCCTCAGCCTTTCCTCGCCTGCCTGTGCACCCAGAGCGAGACCGACTTCCTGAGACAGTGAAGCGGGGGTGCAGATGAGCGTTGAAGCCGAATAGTAAATTCGTCCGACCGGGTTCAGGTTGTCCTCGACATTATCACCGGCAAAGGGCTCAACGATCATCCACGATCCGCCCTCCGAGAGCGATTCTTTGACGTGCGCGGCAGCGCCGACAGGATCTCCCATGTCGTGGAGACAGTCGAAGAACGTAACGAGATCGTAGTCCTCACCCGGGAATTCTTTCGATTTGGCGACCTCGAACGTGACCCTGTCGGAAACGCCGGCTTCTTCGGCCTTGCGCCGCGCGGTCTTGATCGATTCTTCGTGATAATCGAAACCGTAGATCTTCGAGTTCGGGTATGCCTGGGCCATGAGGATCGTCGAAGCGCCGTGTCCGCATCCAACGTCAGCGATCTTTCCACCTTCTTTTAATCTTTCTTCTATTCCCTGCAGGGAGGGGATCCATTCGTTGATGAGATGTGTTGCATATCCCGGCCTGAAGAACAGCTCCGTTCCGCAAAAGAGCCCTTCGTCGTGCTCATGCCATCCCAATCCCTCGCCGGTCTTGAATCTCTCGGTGATCTTCGGCGTAGCTTTCAAAGCAGAAGTAGCAAGAACGAATGCGCCTGGAAGATATGCTGCGCTGTGCTCATTCGTCAGGACAAACGCCTGTTCGTCCGTCATGTAATATGCGTCCGATTCTGCGTCATACTCTACGTAGCCGCTCGACGCCTGCGCATTCAACCATTCGCGAACATACCGCTCATTGGTATCGGTACGCGCAGCCAGCTCCTTTGCAGTTACCGTCTCATTCGGTCCGCCCATCGCCTTGTAAAGCCCGAGCTTCTCTCCTATCACGATCGTTCCTGCGGACATGGTCGCGCCGAGATCGCCTACAAATTTACCCAAAAGTTCGTGCAGTTTGTCCTGATCTATATTCATAGCATTGCTCCTGTTCTGATTATGAAGGTATTTGATCTATGTGCGGATAGGTTACCGCCCTCGGAACTGTAGACGTTGAGCCGCGGCAAAACAGGACAGGCAAAAGTTCAAGGGTCCGGAAAGCTGAAGCTTGTGGACAATGGATATGTCGCACGCGCTTTAGCGACAAGCTGAAGCTTGTCGGACAATCGATCGGTCGCGCGACATTCGGTTGAGAAACTCCCCAAAAAGGATGACCGCGGAGGGTTGCAACCCTAGCCGCGGCCTTGAAGTTCTGAGATCACGTACTGTTACTCGAGACCCAGATTCAATGTTCCAACAGGCCTGTTGCTCGGCTCGAGACTTAAGCCAAGTTTACCAACAGGTATGTTGTCGCCGATCGCGTTCCGAATCTCCGGATACTCCATGTAAAGGGAATGGATCGGGTTATCTCCCGGCCTGTCCCAAACCAGCCACCCTTCGGCGACATCGCCATTGAGCATCTGTATCGTCCACTGCCCCTTTTTGCCGAATGCCGCACGGTCCTTCGCCGGATCGATCCTGCCGTCGACCGAGATCTTGGAACCCCGTGTCCGGCGCAGATACTGCTGGTACTTGCGAATAAGAGCGAGCGTAGCCGAGTCTACCGCTCCGGTGGGCCTGGGGAATGGAGCAGAGCCGAAGTAGGTCCGCCACTCAAGAGCGTATTTCAGCATTGCCTGTACGACGATGACGTCGTCCTTGTTGTTTACCGCGTTCTTTCCTACCGAAGCCGAGACGTTTATCTCGACCCAGTCGTGAAATCTGTATAAGTTTGCCATTATTAGTGCTCCTTTTCTGGTATGAATTTTTGGTCCGAAAGGAAATGGTTCCCTCTTGTACCGACCTCGAAGACGCAAACCGGTGCTGAAAGCGGTCATCGTCAATGAGAAAGCCGAACCACGGTGCAGGGGCTGTGTGGTAAACTGTCGCCCGAACAAAGACTTAACAGACGACAATCAGTGACTTCGCGAGGTAGATGAGCAGCGAACCACAAGAAGAGATCACCCAGTTGCTTGTGGCCTGGGGACAGGGCGACAAGGATGCCTTGGACAAGCTGATGCCATACGTCTACAGCGAGCTCCGGAGGCTTGCCCACGCTTACATGCGACGCCAGCGTTCGGACCACACCTTGCAGACAACCGCGTTGGTGAACGAAGCCTATATGCGGCTCATCGATTCGAGCCGCATCAGGTGGCAGGACAGGAACCATTTTTTCGCCATGTCAGCGAGGCTTATGCGGCGGATCCTGGTTGACTTTGCGCGTGCCAAGAACGCTCAGAAGCGGGGCGGCGGCGACCATAAGGTTACCTTTGACGAGGAAATGCCGGTTGCCGAGAGAAAAGAGGCGGACCTTCTTGCATTGGACGAGGCGCTTTCGCGGCTGACCGAACTCGATGACCGTCAGGGGCGTATCGTTGAGTTGAAGTATTTTGGCGGACTGACGGAAGACGAAATCGCCGAGGTCCTAGAAGTCTCTTCAAGGACCGTTCGCCGGGACTGGAGCGTCGCGCGCGCCTGGCTCTTCCGGGAGTTAAAGCAGGACTGACAGCCGTTAAACCGGCTCCCTCCGCGGTCCCGTATTTCGAGAAAGAGAACACGGCCTGATGAACCCCGAACGATGGCAGCTTGTGAACCAGGTGTTCCAGTCAGCATTGGAACTGGATACTGGTGAGCGGGAGAAGTTTCTTGATGACGCCTGCCGGGAAGATGCCTCACTGCGCGATCAGGTCGAAACCCTTTTGGCTGCGAACGACCAGGCCGGAAACTTCATGACCGGCAATGTGGCGGGCGACGTCGATCATCTTCTAAATGACGGAATGGGCGAATCAGAACCCGGTGAAAAGATCGGGCAGTACGAGGTCGTCTCGGTCCTTGGAAAAGGGGGAATGGGCAAAGTCTATCTCGCCAAAGACCCCAGGCTAAACAGGCTTGTCGCACTAAAGACCCTGCCTCCTGTACTTTCTTCCGCAGGAAACTATTTCAGAAGGTTTCAGACCGAGGCCAAGGCGGCCGCAAACATCAATCATCCCAACGTCGCGACGGTCTATTCGGTGGAGGAGACCGAAGAGCACAGGATCTTTATTACGATGGAGTATGTCGAGGGCAGACCGCTCGGCGAATCGATCCCTTCCGACGGCCTTGATATTCGAACTTTCCTTGAGCTTTTTGTCCCGCTCGCAGACGCTCTGTCTGTCGCACACCACAAGGGGGTGATCCACCGTGACATAAAACCGGGAAACATAATGCTCACTGAGGCGGGAGTTCCGAAAATACTGGATTTCGGACTCGCCCGGTTTGAAAAAGCGGACATTGCCGAAAACACCTCGACTCTCGATCTCACAAAGACCGGCCAGGTGCTTGGTACTCCGTCGTACATGTCACCGGAACAGGCGGAAGGAAGCCAGATCGATCGTCGCACTGACATCTTCAGTTTCGGCATTGTGATGTATGAAGCGGTCACGGGCAGGAAGCCGTTTGAGGGTGATAACTATGCCGCCGTCGTCAGCAAACTTCTTACGACCGAACCCCGGGACGTTAACGAGATCAACCCGAGAGTCCCGCAGCTTCTCTCTCGGTTGATAATGAAATGCCTGAACAGGGAGCCTCGTCATCGCTACCAGTCGATGAATGAAGTAAGGGTGATCCTTGAAGAGATCCAGTCCGCGGTAATGTCCGGTGCTTCGTTGTCACGGGGCGCTCCGAGGATGAAATTCGGGCACCCTTCTCGTTTCCGGGAGGCCCTGCTCGCGGCATTTGCACTGTTGTTTCTTGTTGCCGCGGGATTGTTCGGAGTGCTCTGGTATTACGGAGGCGAAGCCGTAAATGACACTCCGGTGAGATTCTCGGTCGACCCGCCTATTGACCAGCAAATACGCCTGTTCGAAGCTGACTTGTCACGCGACGGTAAGCTCCTGGTCTTTGCAACGCGTTCGAACGGGGTAAGAAACTTGTTCGTCCGGTCACTGGAGAGATTCGAAATGACGCCTGTACCGGGTACGGACGATGCGCATTTTCCCTTCTTTTCACCCGATTCAAGATCGATCGCATATTTTCTGGATGACGGTTCGATCAAGCGCGTGCCGATCGAAGGCGGCGAGGCGCGGACGATCTGCACGGATTGCGAAGATGGCTCGTACGGCCATTGGGGCCTTGACGGATTCATTTACGCCTCAGATGAAAAGGGTGTTTTCAGGGTGTCAGCAGAAGGCGGGGTGCCCGAGAGGCTGACGGACATCGCCGACGATCCGGCTGACAAGAGCCATCGCGCGCCAAAGCTTCTGCCGGCCGGTACGCGCGTTCTTTTCTCAAAGGTCGGGCGTGACACAGCCAAATTCGCTGTCGTTGATGTCGGAACAAAGGAGATAACGGTTATAGAAGGTTTGGACGGAGAAGTTTCGGCTCACGGAGGCATCTCGCTTGCCCGCTACGTTAAAACTGGTCATCTTCTTTATTCGAACGCCGGCCGTCTTTTCGCCGTGAGATTTGATCCTGCTACGGCACGGATCGACGGTTCGCCGGTGCCGGTCATCGACGGCGCTTTTGCGATTCCAAACTTCCGTGTAGCCGAGAACGGTACGCTCGCCTACCTTCCCGAAGCCTCGATGGGCGAGAATCAATTGATGATAGTTGGTAGGTCAGGCGGCGCTCAGACGGCTGTCCAGCAAAGAGGGGATTTTCGATCGCCGAAATTCTCGCCCGACGGTTTGAAGATCGCAGTCGAACTCTCAGGCGACGTCTGGATCTTTGAACCCGAGACCGGAAGAAGCCTTAGATTGACCTTTGACGGAAGCAGCCAGTCTCCCGTTTGGAGCGCCGACGGCAGCTCAGTGCTCTGGGCGACTAGAAGCGATTCGGACTGGAGGATCTACAGGAGATCCGCCGACGGTTCCGACGAGCCTGAACAGCTTTATTCGGGCGAAGCAAAGCTGCTTCCTTATTCATCTCATCCGACGCAACCTTTGGTAGCTCTTGCATCAATGCCAAAGCCCGGCGCTTCCGATATCGCGGTGCTTTCCCTGCAAGACCGGTCGATCCGTCAAGTGGTTGATACGGAGTTCAAGGAGGACTCTCCGCGATTCTCGCCTGACGGCAGCAAGCTAGCCTATTTTTCGAACGAGTCCGGAAAAGTAGAGATCTATGTGATCCAGTGGAGCGAGAACTCAGCTTCCGATCGCACTCTGGTTTCCACCGCGGGCGGGATCTATCCCGTCTGGGGAGGGTCCGGAAACGAACTCCTATACCGCAGCGGCAAACGGATGATGTCTTCTGTTATCGGCTCGGGAAATACCGCAGAAAGACCGACTGCATTGTTCGAGGGCGATTACCTGACCGGATTCGATTCGAATTCGGACGGTACCAGGTTCGTGATGGTCAAGAACGAAGGCGGGACAATGCCCAAGAAAATGAATATTGTGCTGAACTGGACGTCCGAATTGCAAAGGCAGATCCCTTCCGGCCGCTAAATATCTATGCAAAGAGTACTTATCGTCGAGGACGAAAAGCACATCGCTGAAGGCCTCGCGTTCAACCTCGACGCCGAGGGATTCGAATCGGAGATCGTCGAGAACGGAGAAGATGCGCTTGCGATCCTAATGTCCCGGGACTCTTCGTTCGACGTGATCGTTCTCGACATCATGCTGCCCGGAATCGACGGTTTTGAGGTAGCAAAAAAGCTTCGCTCGAAAGGTGACTTCACGCCGATCCTGATGCTGACGGCACGCGGCAGACCCGAAGACGTTCTCAAGGGCTTTGAGGCCGGAACTGATGACTACGTACCGAAACCGTTCGACCTGGAGATCTTTCTAGCGCGGCTCCGCGGTCTGCTTCGACGCTCGACCTGGCAGTCAGATCCGAAACCGTCTGAGGGAGACGATCTGCTTGTGATAAATGGCAAGAAGATCGATTTCACGAATCTGGAGCTCGACGACGACGGAGAGATCACACGTCTTACACTGATGGAGGCAAAGCTGCTCAAGCACCTAGCCGACAACGCGGGAAATGCCGTATCAAGAAAGGAGATCCTAGAAGAGGTCTGGGACCTGCACGAGGATACTGACACGCGAGCGATAGATAACTTTATCGTCAGGCTGAGAAGGCATATTGAAGATGACCCGTCCGATCCATTGGTCCTGGAAACCGTGAGAGGGGTGGGATACCGGTTTAATAAGTAGTCAGGTGTCAGGTGTCAGGTGTCAGGTGTCAGGTGTCAGGTGTCAGGTGTCAGGTGTCAGGTGTCAGAAAGAAGATACCGCTCCCTTTTGAAATTTGAAATCTGGAATTTGGAATTCGGGCGAAGCCCGACTTTGGAATTTGAAATTCGTGCGAAGCACGATTCTGAAATTTGATATTCAGCCGAAGGCTGATTCTGTAATCGCGCAGCGCCCTGAACATGGAACCTGGAACTAGAAACTACGAACTGACCTTCACAACCTTTACCTCTCTCCGCCAATCCTCATTCAGTTCGAACCTGACGATCCGGATATCCTTTCGCACCGCATTTACGAGGCTATCGACATCGCTTCCGAAACACAGCGCCGGCGCAGCGAGATAGATCATTGCCGGCACATCCTCGATCTTTCTTTCTCCAAAGAGTCCCGCCGATGAAAGCACACCGTTTCGGCGCTGATGCTCGATCCTCCTCCAATAATCGACCGCTTGAAAGACCATCGACGTGTCGTTAGAGACCTTCAGTTCGATGATCACAAGCCTTCCCGTTTCGGAAAGCGCGAGCAGATCTATCCTGTCCCTCGATGTCCGGAACTGGTTGTATACCGGTGAAAGCACAAGATTGCGGTCTAGCTTTTTGACGTCTTTTCTGAGGATCGATTCGAGCCATGCCTCCGGCGCAGCCTGATAGTAAAGGTGCTGTTTGTTTGGCGAATCGTGACGCCTGTACTCTCTGAGCGAACCGAACAGGTTCTCCAGCTCGTGCAAATTCTCTTCACCAAGCAGCTCACGATCTTTTTCCACGCCGAACCAGCATCTATCGTATCCGTGCAGTTCCCTGAACCTCGCAAACGATAAACCTTTGTAGCGGAGCGTGATACCGTTCTTTGCAAAGAGATGATCGACGCTTAAAGGGTCGAGTTCCGCAATACGGCGCGAATCCGACGTGTGATCCATCCGCTTCGATTCGCCAAGTCCCGGCGCCGGCCCATTCCAGAGCTTTTCAAACCTCATCCCCCCGGCTGGCTTGATCTCGAACGATCCATTGCCGTCTCTGCTTCCTGTTGCAAGAATTCCGATCGATTTTCGAAAGGGAGCGAAAAGGCAAGCGTGAAGGCGTTTTGTTGCGGCTAGTTTTCCTCGGCGGGCGAGTATCCAGATCTTCGGGATCGTGCTGCTTCGGCTTTTGTCGATCCTGTTCTTCCACAGGACAGCCGCTGTGATCAGCCTTTCTGGTGTGCCTGTTCCTGAAACATCGGCGAGTATCCCGTTCTCGCCGAGTCCGCCGCCATCGAGGATAATTCTCGCGAACCGCGCATTCGGGCGGTTCATCACGACCCGTTTCAGTTTCATTCCGCCGAAAGCGCGTTTTACGGCATCGCCTATTTCGTTCGCGGCGGCGAGCCTCGCTTCCCTGACATCCGCTCCGAGTTCTTCGGCGGCGGCGCGTGGGATCAACTCGAGCGTTTCCGAAACTGAACCGAATCTTCGACTCAGATCGAGAACGGCCCGACGCTCTTCGATCTCAACCGCCTCGAGGCGCCAGGTGACGTAACCCTTTCGATCGAGGAAACCGAATAGCGCGCCATGCCCGCTATCTTCAAACTCCATCTCGTGCGAGCGAAGTGCGAAGATCGAGCCGTCGCGGTGTACGGCGATCCATTCTTCGTGTGAATCAAGGAATTCCCTGAACTGGAGGTGAGGTCCGTTCATGGTCTCAAGAGGCGGTCAGTTGTGTTTCACGGGTCTATGACTCGCGGTCCTTCCAGCGCGTATAGCAGTCGACCATGTCTCTCGCCCACGAATCGTAGCCGGAAACCGAAGGATGTATTCCGTCGCTGAAGAAATCGTCGCCGACGCGTTTTACCTCGTCGTAGTAATAAACGTTCTCCATATTCGAAGCGAAATCTATCGAATTGAAATGCTGCATCTTGGCGAGCTGCGTGAGGACGTATTTCAGAGGATGCGGCAACGCGATCGCGTCGCGGATCATAGGCACGTTTGCGAGAACAACTCCCGCGTCCGGACTCCTGTTTCGAAGCCTATCGATCAGATCAGACATTCCGTTTCGAAATGCCACCGGGCTGTTCAGAGAAAAAACGTCGTTTCCACCAAGTGCGATCAGGACAAGGTCAAACTTCTCATCCGGGACTTCGGGGAGGATCTCTTCAAGCGTGCGTTTCACCGTGATGCCGCTTACGCCGATCGAATGCCATTGGACCGTCGCGTCTGTTTTCTTGCTAAGGTGATACGCAAACCGGCCTCCAAGAGCATCCTTTATATTTTCGACCCCGACGCCGGCGACCGTCGATTCGCCAATCGCGAGTAATCGAAGGGTCTTGTGTCCATTCCCGAATGTGCCCGACGACTCACCTTCAGCATCTGGCAGGCGGCCGACGCGAAACCTTGTGTACTGGCCCTGAAGATAAAGAAAAGGCGTAAACGGAAGCACACAGAGGCCGCGCACAAGGTACCGGTTTTGCAGCTTTCGAATGTCCTGTTTCATTGGTCGTGAGGACGATTTATGCGCTCCGGGCCGTGTGTTAGAATCACCCTTCGCCGATGAGAGCACTTTCCAATGTTTTAACGGCTTGCGCGGTTCTGACGCTCGCTTTCGCCGCCCAATCCTGCGGCCTCTGGGATCCGCCTGGCGGCGATTCCGAAAATGGTTCTGCAGTGCCGCAGAAAGCGTCTAACATCCCCTTTTTAACAAAAGAACCCGACCGCTATCAAGCAAACATCACAGTGACCGCTTTTGGGGAAGATGGCGAAGCTTTGGTAAGGGAGTATGTCATAGCAAAGCGCGGAACCGATGTGGCCGTCGTTATTGGTCCGGGTACTGACAAGGAACTTCGGCTGATCGACCATTCGGATAAAAAGTTCATTCTGAATATGCGGGAGAGGTCGATAAGGGAGCGCGCCGGCGGTCCGAGCGGCGACGATCTTGCGGAACAGTTGACGAGAGGCTGGATGACGGTGACCCCGGGTACGAAGTACGAGAAGCTCGGCACCGAGAACGGAATCACTCGATTCAGGGTCTCGCCGGAGAATCTGGAGGCGTCGGAGATCTTTGTTCTTTACGACGAGAACCTGAAGTTCCCTGTCGGCAGTGAAATTTACTCGGTGAGGGAAGGCGCACGAGATCTGACCTTCAAATACGAAGTCTCGGAGTGGAAAGACACTCCCGACGACAATTTGTTTACGGTGCCTGAAGGGTTCACGGAACAGCCAGATAACGCGAACTAGATGGAAGAGCTCAGAAAATTTGCGAGATACTTCCGACCATACCGCGGGCGCGTGGTCTTCGGCGTGCTGTGCATCCTGTTCGGGATGATCTTCAACTTGTTCGTCCCGTACCTCGTCGGCGTCGCAATCGATGAACTTAGCAAGGAGATCACCTGGGACAAGGTCTTCTATTATCCGCTTGTGATCCTCGGCGTCAGCGCGGTCGGCTCGCTGTTCCTTTTCTGGCAAAGGCGGCTTCTGATCAATGCCTCGCGCGATATCGAATACGATATGCGGCGCGATTTCTACGACGCGCTTGTCGACCAGCCTCTCGAATACTTCACGAACACGCGCGTCGGAGATCTGATGGCGCGGGCGACCAACGATCTGGGAGCCGTCAGGCAGATAGTCGGCCCTATGATCCTCTACTCGTTCCAGGCGATCTTCGCGCTGGCGGTCGTCTTGCCGATAATGTTCAGCATCTCGGTCAAGCTGACGTTGTTCCTGCTGATCCCGCTTCCTTTTGTCTCTCTGACCGTGAAGTTTCTCGGTCAGCAGATCCACGTACGGTTCGAGAAGATTCAGGAGTTCTTCTCCGGCATCACCGCCCGCGCCCAGGAAAACCTGAACGGAGCGCGTGTGATACGCGCCTATGCTCAGGAGGATTCGGAGATCGGCGAGTTCCAGAAGCTGAACACCGAGTACGCCGACAAGAACGTGAATCTTGTGAAATTCGCGGCGGCGATGCGGCCGTTGTTGTTCTTCTTCATAGGTCTCAGTTTTGTGATCATCATCGCGGTCGGTGTCCCAATGGCGGTCAACGGTGAGATAACGGCCGGCGAGTTCTCCTCTTTCATCCTTTACCTGCAGAGGATGATCTGGTATCTGATAGCGCTCGGTTACGTCGTGAATCTTTATCAGCGCGGCACTGCCAGTCTGAAGCGGTTCAACGCGATTCTTGAGACGGAACCGACGATCAGCGATGCTGAAGACGTTCGCGCACAGCCGAAGATAAAGGGCCGGATTGAATTCCGGAACCTGAATTTTGCGTACGAAGATGAACCGACGCTCAGCGGAATCGATCTCGTTATCGAGGCAGGAAAAACGGTCGCGCTGGTAGGAAAAACAGGAAGCGGAAAGTCGACCCTGGTGAGCCTAATTCCCAGGATCCTTGAAGCGCCCGAAGGCACCGTTCTTGTGGACGATATTCCGGTAAGGCGCTTTCCATTGAAGCAGCTTCGCGAGGCGATAGGCTTTGTACAGCAGGAAACTTTTCTCTTCTCGAACACTATCGAGTCAAACATTGCTTTCGGGGTAAACGAACTGGACGCTCCGCAGAATGGAAAGTCCCGGCTGACGGTTGAGAAGGCCGCCGCGGTGGCAGGACTTGCCGGGGATATCAAGGAGTTTCCGAACAAATACAAACAGCTTGTGGGTGAAAGAGGTATCACTTTGTCAGGAGGCCAGAAGCAAAGGACCGCGATCGCAAGGGCAGTAATGCGAGATCCAAGGATTCTGATCCTCGACGATTCACTTTCAGCAGTCGACACGCTCACCGAAGAAAAGATACTCCACGGATTGCGTGATGTTCGAATCGGCCGCACGACAGTGATCGTTTCGCACAGAATTTCCACCATCCGGGACGCGGACCTTATCTGCGTGATGCACGAAGGTGAGATCATCGAGCGCGGCAACCACGAACAGCTGATCGCTATGAATGGAGAATATGCTGACCTGTATCAGCGTCAGCTCCTGGAAGAAGAGATCGAGGCTACGGAGTAGTTATGGAAAAAGCCGACACAAACATTCCCGCGAGATATCAGCAGCTGATAATAATGTGGATCGGGTTGTTCAATTCCCAGATCCTGTTCATCGTGCTGATCTACTTCTCGAAGAGCGAACTCTTTTCGTTCGATCCACCCGGGCCTGCGCTTGGTGACAACCCGCCGGTGACCATCGCCTTTGCGATCATCGCGATCACCCTTGTCGGCGCGTCGTTTGTCTTAAAGTCGATCTATTACAAGCGATCAGTAGACGCACAGGACCCGGAGCTCGTGAAGACCGGGCTGATCATCGCGATGGCACTTTGCGAAGGCGCGTCGCTTCTCGGCGTTCTTTCGGCATTTGTCTTCAACTACCAGTACTTTTTTGCATTCATTGCACTCGCGTTGGCCGGAATGATTTTCCATTTTCCTATGCGCTCCACGCTGATGAACGCCACTCACGCAAGGAAGCTCTAAACCTTTTTCAATGATCAAGCGGCTTATACAGAAGCGCGAGCGGTACCTCGCGATGCTTAACGACAATCGCGTGGTGCGTCCCTTTGAGTGGGGCGCCGAGTTTGTCGAAGGCTCGATGAACGGCTCGGACCCGCTTGAATTCTTCAAAAAACACTCCAGGGCGTTTCTGGATTCGAGCGATGATCGGTTTGCCCTCGCCGCTGATCCTGTGTTCGATGAATCAGAACCGGACCCTCAGCAGATCGACGGCACCAGTTATGTGTCTTGGGCGAGCGCTCTCACGACTTCTTCCGAAGTAAACAATATCGCCCACGCCAGGCTATTCCATATCGATGACGATAAGCGGGCAGCCGCGGTAGTACTTCCCCACTGGAACGCGCGCGAGGGCAGTTACATCAACCTCTGTTCCAACCTGAAGCGGTTCGGAGTCTCCGCACTAAGGCTCACGCTTCCTTATCACGAAGAGAGGATGCCCGAAGAACTCGACCGCGCCGACCACCTTGTTTCGCCGAACGTCGGCCGGACACTGCAGTCGGTCAGGCAGTCTGTCCTGGACACAAAAGCAGCTGTTAAATGGCTGTATTCAAAGGGTTACGAGAACGTTGGAGTAGTCGGAACAAGTATCGGATCGTGTGTCGCGTTTCTGGCGTTTGTCCACGATGAAACGATCAAGTCCGCTGTATTTAACCACGTGTCGGGAACATTCGCCGATGTCGTCTGGCGGGGGCTTTCGACGTATCACGTCCGCGAGGGGCTTGAACAGGACATATCGATCGAAGATCTCCGCGAGGTCTGGATGCCTATCTCACCGCTTGCTTACATCGATAAATTGGCGTCGCTTGAACCCAGACCGCAGCGTTACATTTACACGCTCTACGATCTGTCATTCCCGATAGACCTCTCAAGGAACACGATGAAGGCTCTGAACAAAGCCGGCATCGAGCACGACGAGACCGTGATCCCTTGCGGCCACTATACTCTCGGCGAGAAACCCTGGATCTATCTCGACGGTTACAAGATCATCTCGTTTTTGAGAAGAACGCTGCGTTCAGCGACCATTGATCCATGATCGCTGGTCGATGTTCATTGAAAGGCGCTTACTGCTTACCGAGTTCAATGATAAGATTTTCGCGTCGACGATGACTTCCGTCCCCGAAAAATTCCATTCGACAATCGAAGAAGCGACCGCGAGACTGATCTCGCGTGCGGAGAATGCGCGCGGGCTCTCTAAAGATGACATCCTCGAACGCATCACAGGCAGCGTTTGGAAGTATCTCCTTAAGCATGATGAATCGGCCGGACACCCGGAAATAAAGGAGTTCATCGATACCCTACACGCGGACGATCTATGCCTGATCATCGCCTGCGAACGCGGAGACGAGAATGCGTGGGGCGACCTCGTGCTCAACTTTGATTTGACCGTAAAATCCGCTGCCTGGAATTTCTGCAAGAATCGCGAAGACGCTGATGACCTGGCCGGATCGATCTGGGCCGAACTTCACGGCCTGCGGCTTGATTCAGAAGGGAGGACAAAGGGAAAACTCTCGTACTATTCGGGTAAAGGAAGTCTGTCAGGATGGCTTCGGGCGGTCACTAATCAGCTCGCGATCGACGAATACCGCAAGATGAAGAAGATCGTCCAGGTGGAAGAAGACCGCGTGTTCGAAAATATGGCTAAGGACTCTTCCGAACGGACGGATTTCAGGGCCGTGGTTTCGACGGCGGACACTCCGGAAGAGATCCTGGGCGAATCGGAAGCACAGGAAGACATTCTCGAAGCCCTCCTGCAGGCAGTGGAGGATCTCGGCTCCGAGGAACGTCTCTTGATGAAGATGTATTATTACGATGGGTTGATCCTCAAGGAGATCGCGGACACTTTCGGATACCACGAGGCCACCGCTAGTCGAAAGATCACGAGGATCCAAACAAAGATCCGAAAGGTCGTGGAGAATATTCTTTCGGACAAGCATGGATGGGGCGAGGCCGAGGTCAAAAGGCACCTGTCTGATTCGGCTGAGAAGCTGGGAATCAATATCGAGCAAATGTTCGTATTGCTGATCGCGGCGGCTTTCGTGCAAGAGATTGCGGCGGGATCCGTTCACTGGTTGCATTTTTGAGCAACAAGGGGTTCCAGCCTCACAGGCAAATGATAAAAGACCAGGACATAGAGATCGACGGGCTACTTCGCAGATTGGCGAAGCAAGAGCGCGAATCGGCAACTTCGGCGGAAGGCCACATCGACGCCGACGAGATTTCCGTGTTTGCCGAGAACGCACTGCCCGAGAAAGCGAAGACGCGCGTGATGTCGCATCTCGCCGACTGTGACCGATGCAGAACGATCCTTTCAAACCTGATCGTTTTGCGCCGCGAGGATCGGGCGGAAGAGCCCGAAACGCAGACAGGCGCTGCCGCGAGCATCGAGGTCCCCTGGTACAACAAGCTCTTCTCGATCAGAAACGTGGCGGCCGCAATGGGTGTTCTGGTGCTCGCGCTCGGCGGTTTCTTTGTTATCACGCTCATTTCTGATCTTGCCGGAGATGGGCAGTTCGCCAGCCTCAGTGACTCAAACAGCGCCCCGGCGGCAGAAGACGTTGCGGCCGATCCTTTCGGCGGTGAAGCCGCAAACAGCAACATTGCAGTGGCAGAGTCTAATACTTCATCTCCAGGTTCGGAAGCTCCTCTCGCCGAAAGCGAGGCCAGGGATGGAAAGAACGAATTGGGTAGGGTAGTCAGCCCGGCTGAAAGTCCATTACCCGGTGATCGGCAGACTGAACGCGACGAAGGCGGAAAGGACGACGATCGCATGGATGACAACGTCGATGCCAGGAAGAAGAGCGAACCCGCGGCTGTTGCTGAACAACGGCCGACTGCGGCAGGCAACCGTGTTGCCTCATCTCCACCTCCGCCTGTTGCACGACGACCTGAACGGGTGACTCCGAAAGCAGATGCGAGTGTCGCGGAAGCGGCGAAGCAAAGAGCTAATGAGAGAGCGGATCTGGATGTCACTGGCGTTGCCGCGGAAGAGAAAGAGTCAACGATCAGGATGCGTGTCGAGAACAAGGATTTCGAGCGCCGGAATGGCGTTTGGTACGACTCCGCGTATACCGGTCAGCGCACGACGAATGTTCGCAGAGCGACGGCGGAGTACCGATCGCTGGAAAGCGGGCTTCGGAAGATCACGGACAAGCTAAAAGGCACGGTCGTGGTCGTCTGGAAGTCGAAAGCGTACAGGATAGATTAGTTTCGAGTTCCGAGTTTCAAGTTCCGAGTTCCCCGGTTTTTGCCGGGGATTTTTCATTTCGATCCTCTAGTCACGCCTACGGCGCCCGGTTCTTTACTTTTGTTGATTACTATCAACATATGGCGCCGCTGGCGCCGCTCGTATCGGGCCGCATCCCGTTTCACTCTTTATTTTTCGTTGCTATTCTCGTGTTTTCTCTAATCGTCTATAATCTCCACGTACTGATCCCCAATCACAATTTTGCACCCGTGAGGATTCTGTCTATGCGCTTCGCTCTTTCTGCGTTATTTACCCTTATCGTCGCAACATCCGTTTCGTTTTCTCAGTCGGCGCCTCCATACGAACGAACGTCTTTCATCAATGACCTGCTGAAGGATGTGTCTGCCTCGAAGATCGAGGAGTACGACAGAAAGCTGGTCTCTTTCGGAACGCGGAACACGAATTCCTCGCAGGATGACCCGAACCGAGGGATCGGAGCGGCACGAGACTGGATTTACAGCGAGTTCAAACGGATATCGGAAGCCTGCGGCGGCTGCCTTGACGTCCGACTGCAAACCTACCTTCAGGAACCCAGGAACCGTGTCCCAAAGGCGGTCAACATCACTAATGTGATCGCGGAACTGAAGGGTACGTCGGATCCATCGAGGGTGTACGTAGTTTCCGGCCATTATGACTCGATGTGCTCGGATTCGGCAGACGGCGAATGCGACGCGCCGGGTGCAAATGACGACGCTTCCGGCACTTCTGCCGTCATAGAAATGGCGCGTGTGATGTCGAAAAAACGGTACGACGCCACGATCATCTTTATGGCGGTGGCTGGAGAGGAACAAGGCCTCTTAGGCGCTACGCATTTTGCCGAAGAGGCAAAGAAGGCCGCGATGAACATCGAAGCAATGATCACGAACGACATTATCGGCGGTGTGAAAACGTTCAAAGACCGGCCGGACCGAAACACCGTGCGGGTATTTGCAGAAGGAGTTCCGTCGAACGAGACCGAACGCGAGGCGGGCCTTCGGAGAAGCGTCGGTGGCGAGAACGATTCTGCGGCGAGACAGCTCGGCAGATATATCAAAGAAACTGCCGACCTATACTCTCCGGATTTCAAGGTAAATCTGATCTACCGGCGAGACAGGTATCTGCGAGGCGGCGACCACATCCCGTTTCTTGAAAGGGGATATCCGGCAGTACGGTTCACGGAGCCGCACGAGGATTATACTCACCAGCACCAGAACGTAAGGACCGAAGACGGCGTGTTTTATGGCGATACACCAGAATTTATCGATTTTGGCTACATCGCGAACGTTACAAGGGTCAACATCGCCGCGCTTGCGTCGATGGCCCTGGCGCCGCCGATCCCTAAAGATGCGGGAATCGTACTTGCCCGTCTAACGAACGACACCGATCTGAAATGGGCGGCGAGTCCCGCCGAAGACATTGCCGGCTATGAGATAGTATGGCGTGAGACCACCGCGCCGTTCTGGACCAATTCAAAGTTCGTCGGAGATGTGACCAGCTTCACGATGGACGAGATGTCGAAAGACAACTGGTTTTTCGGAGTTCGCGCAGTTGACAAAGACGGATATCGAAGCCCAGTAGCGTATCCTAGGCCTACGCGGTGAGTCTGTCGGGTCTGTTGAGTCTATTGAGTCTGTGGGGTCGCTCTTGACTGGCGCGCAGGCAACCCGCCTGCATTGAGCTAAGCGAAGAAGCCGGAGGACGCAGACCACCGAACCTTTTCAACCAGGACTTCTCCGTCGATTAGCGGCGCTGCGACAAGCTGAAGCTTGTCATACATATTTCAACTGCTTATGAATACCCTTCGTCATTTTCTCGTCGCATTCCTGCTCATTTTCTTCGTCTCCGTAACCGCTCTTGCTCAGATCACCGACGATGCCGTTTGGGAGATGACCAGGCCGACCGAGCCGTTCAAAGTGATCGCCAACGTCTATTACGTGGGCACCGGTGACGTAGCGTCTTATCTAATTACTTCCGACGAAGGACACATCCTTATTGACAGCGGCTTTGAAGAGACCGTACCGCTGATCGAGGCCAGTGTACGCTCGCTAGGATTCAAACTGGAGGACGTGAGGATCCTGCTCAACAACCACGCGCACTTTGACCACTGCGGCGGACTTAAGACACTAAAAGACAAGACCGGGGCAAAGCTTTACTCAGTGAAACGCCAGGCGGAGGTATTGAAGACCGGCGGCGCAAGCGATTTCCGTTTTGGCGGAGAGCAGATATTCAAACCTGTCGACCCGGACAAGATCATTGAGGACGGAGAAGTGGTTTCGCTCGGCGGCAATGAGCTAGCCACGGTCCTGACGCCGGGCCATACAAAAGGAGCGACCACGTGGACGATGAAGGTCAGCGAGAACGGCCAGATTTTCACCGTGATCTTTCTCAGCAGCCTTTCAAACCTCGATTACGATCTCGTGGCGAACGAGGGTTATCCGGAGGTCGGATCAGATTTTGAATCAACGTTCGACAAACTGTTGAAGCTGAAACCCGATGTTTTCCTTGGCTCTCACGCGGGCTTCTTCAGAATGCGGCAGAAGTTTCTGGCAATGAGGTCGGGGGCAGATAAAAATCCGTTCATCGATCCTGAAGGCTACAGGGCGTTCGTCCTTAGAATGAAGCAGGATTTCGAAAAGAAGCGAGAGGAGCAGAGAAGCGCCGGAAAGGAGGGCAGGTAACTATGTGGAACGATTTCAAAGAGTTTTTGAAGAGGGGAAATGTCATCGATCTGGCGATAGCCGTCGTCATCGGAGCGGCATTTGGAAAGGTCATCACATCACTGGTCGAAGGCGTGATAATGCCGCCGATAGGATTTCTGACCGGAGGCATCGATTTCAAGGCGATGTTCTACGACGTAAGCGGGAAGTACAACGGCGTGACCGATCCGGCAATGATCGACGAGGCGATCAAAGGCGGAGCGCCCCTGATAATGTACGGTCAGCTGATCACCGACATCATCCAGTTCCTGATCGTAGCTTTTGTAATTTTCATCATCGCCCGGTACACCGTGCGCTACTTCAAGTTCCTCGAGGCCGAGAAAGGAACTCCGCCAGAGGTCGAGCTTCTGACGGAGATCCGGGATCTGCTAAAAGCGAAGAGCTGATCGTACCGTTTAGCCACAGATGTAGGGGATGAACACAGATTCGTAGGGATGCGCACGGTGTTTAGAAAAACACCGGTCCTGTTGACGCAACGCCATACACCCTCAAACATCAGTGTTAATCCCCTTTATCTGTGGCTAAATTCCTCGGCTGCGACTAGGGCGAGATGAAGAGGACTTCGTCCAGCTTGGCGAGGTTCGCGATCTTTCCGACCTCGATGCTCCCCGAAACTAAGCCGTTTTGCATAACCCCGATTTGCAGGCCTGTCTTCTTGAGTTTTTTGAGAACGGCCGGGGAAGGATCAGTCACGGCCACACGGATTTGCGCCACATCTCCGTTCACGAAGCGCGAGCTGTATTTCGGCGGCGCGGTTTTGCCGGCCTCATTTGCTACAACCACCTCAAAAACCCAGAAATGAAGCTTTTTCTTTAGATCCTGCCTCTGCAACAGCTCGGGTGTGAAGATCGCTTTCAGCTTTTCGACGTTGATCCAGACCGCATCATCCTCCCTGAACAAATAGGAGACGACGCCTTCCATCTTCAACTTGACTCCGTCGAACTCGGCCGGCGTGAACTTCGACTCGAGGGCGGCCTTCTCAGCCGATTGTCGATAGGCCTTGTCGCCTTCGATCGCCTTTGCGAACGTGACTCTTCCGTTTTCGTCCACGCGTATCTCGACCGTTATCTTCTTACCCTTCTTCCCGGGCTTTGCGCCTGCCGGAAATTCCGGTTTTGCGATCTTCTCACCGGCAACGGCTATCGGCCCGGGCAATCCAACGCGAAACTCGGACACCTCCTGGCCATCAACCACAAAGACGTTCTCTGAACCGGTAGCGCCGTCGATCTGGAATCCACCGGAAGAAGCAGTCGGGGTTACTCCGGGAGACAGCTTCAACAGCGAGGTAAATCGGGTGTTGAGGGGCAAAGCTTGAATCGTTTCTTTCGACACCGCGGTTTCAATTCGTCCCGAAGAAGTATTGGTAGAGCTGCGGCCGCCGGAAACAGTGACTGTCGCGTTCGCTGTCTTTGCGGTTCCGCGGCCCGTTCCGGTTCCGGAGCCCGAACCCGTTCCTCTTCCAGAACCGGTCCCAGTTCCAGATCCCGAAACAATGAGTCCGCCCGAACCTGATGATCCTCCGTTGACTGAAACCTTCTGCTTCCCTCTTTCCTTGACCTTGACGTCCACATTCGCTTCCGTCGACATTACAGCGGGCAGAGACGGACTGTTCAAAACAGGCTCCTCACCCTTGTCACCCTTCTCAACAGGCACATCCATTCTCGCTGGATTGCCTTCAGGATTTCGAACCACCTCCTCGACCGCGATGAACGACGTGTATTGCGTCACGATGCCGAATTCCAGGCCGATGTCCCGGATCAGGTCTCCCAGTTCTTTGTCTGCGGTGCGGTTTTGAGTTCCTTCATAATCCTCACTTGAAAGCAGATCTATCATCTGCCGCGCCCAGAGCGTTCCCAGCACGTCGTTCTCGACTTGCTTCTCAGGCAGATCGACTTTGATCTCGCGCTGATAGTCCTGGCCACCGACGCGCCCCTTAAGGACCAGAGAACCTGTCGCTGACGATTCGTAGCGTCCGTTTATGATCACAGGCTTAGCCGAAAAAAGATCCGGTATCCGCTGCGGATACAGGTCCTTGACGGGGAGCCCGTTCCATTCGATCGAAATGTCGGTCAGAAGCGGCGCACGCACCCTTTCGTAAAACTTCCGAGCCGCAAGCGAACCGTCGTCCTCAAGCGTGACGAACGCTGCCTCACCGTTTCCTTCCTGCGCTATCTTCTCTAGCAAGTACCGGTTGACCCCGTTTCCTATTCCGAACGAGAAAACACGAGCCTTCGGATGCTTCCTCACCTCGTCAATGATCTGGTTGTCATTCCCGACGTGGCCGTCCGTCATAAAACAGACGATCCGCGTATGCTCCTGCGAGTCCGTGGGCTCAAGTGCGGCCTTGATGGCCTTCATCATCTCGGTTCCGCCACCACCGGACCGCGACCGCAGAAACGCCTTTGCCGCATCGAGGTTCGCCGCTGTCGCGCGGACAGGAGCGTCGAAAAGCACGTGTGTATCGCCGGCAAACGTGATCAGATTGAACGTGTCATCCGGGTAGAGTCCCTCGAGCGACAGCATCATCGCCTCTTTGGCCTTCTCGATCGGAAATCCGCCCATCGAGCCAGATGTGTCGAGCACAAAGACGATCTCTTTCGGCGCTACGTCTTCATATCCATTCAGATCGGGCGGCTGAAGTATGAAGGTAAAGAAACCTCCACGGTCCGCGCGGTGGGTGAGAACTGCGTCCTCGATATTTTTCCCGGTGACCTCGTAACGGAGAATGAAATCCTTGTTCGGAATCGTCCGTTGGTTCCTCAGGTTCACCGATGCGTTTCCAGCGCCAAAGCTCTGCGAATCGATCTCGTGAAGTTTGGATTCGATCTTTTCTATCGGGACTCCCGCATTGATCGAGACATTGATCGAAACGTCGTGACCGGAGCGCGCTGCTGAAATAGCAGGAGAGATCTTCGCCGGGTCACCGGAGGCCGTTCCACCTGGTATGTACCGTTCAGCGACTACCATCGGAAACACGAATTCGTACTCACCGTCCTCGTATTTCAATGTCTCTACATAACTTATTTCGACAACGATCTTCTCGCCCGGGAGTATGTTCGCCACGGACTGAGTGAAGATGTTTGGCCGCTCCTGATCGAGAAGCGCCGCGATCTTTCCTTCGGTCTTTGCCTGTTCGTAGAGTTGGCGTGCTTCCTCGCGCGAACGAACGCGGCCTTCGATGACTCTCGAACCGATGGTCATCCTCATTCGGTCAACCGCGCCCTTTTCAGAAAGTGGGAATGTGTAGACCGCCTCGATCGCCCGGCCGAACGTATTTTCAAATTCCTGCTTGACGGTAACGCGGGCAAGAAACCCGCTGATATCCGCCTGTACCGACGTGTGTTTCAAAGGACAGGCGCCAAGCCCTCCCGTATCTCCGTATGCGGTCAATGTCCCCTGTGTCACCGATCCGTCCTGTGCGATTAGGCCGGCCGAAAGGCACACGAATACCCCGAACAATAGAACTGCTCTCTTCATTGCTAATTCTCCTCCAAAGAATTGCAGGGAGGTTTGGGAAGAAGTGTCGCCTGCACCGCCTAAGGTGCGTCGAGTAAGGAATTGGTTTCTTGGGCCGGGAGTTTTCTGAGCTGGCTGAGTTTGGTGAGTCGGTTGAGTCTGGTGAGTCGGGTTTGTCGGGTCTGTCGGGTCGGTTAAGTCTGGTGAGTCGGTTGGGTTTGGTGAGTCGGTTGAGTTTATTCAGGAGATTGAGTCATCTGATCTGGAATGTGGAATCTGGAATTTCTTCTCTTAGATGCGAAATTTGAGATCGCACAGCGCCCTCTGTCATGCCCGTCGCTGGCGCTCCGGGTTCCCATTTATGCCCGTCGCTGGCGCTCCGGGTTCCCATTTATGCCCGTCGCTGGCGCTCCGGGTTCCCATTTATGC
>ERZ869936.200-NODE-200-length-71334-cov-6.763226_pt1 | contig 71334 bp, 64 predicted proteins | sample MGYA00520876_ERZ869936 | MGnify/ENA primary metagenome ERZ869936 (study PRJEB32218, sample SAMN09650985) | biofilter metagenome | isolation source: enrty point of leading RO module | place: Saudi Arabia: Thuwal, RO plant located on Red Sea | collected 2016-02-17 ... | reverse complement strand
AACGACCGACCCAAGCAGTTCGAAATTTGGTAGCCGAGCGGAGTCGAGGCTACCCGCCGAAGGAGGGCTCAACGACCAGCCTCGTGCCTTCGACAGGCTCAGGCACCGGTCTCGTACGCCGCCGTGGAAAAGGGACCGGAAATGGCAAAGCCAAACCAAAAGAAGTAACGCGTTTTCATTGATTTTCGATCAAAATTTCCTGTTTTGGGACGTTTTTTGCAGAAAAACCATCAAAAACAGTGAATTTGCCATTATTTTCCCTCATCCAATGCTCGTTTTCCCAAAATAGAATACCTTTGCCCACTTTTAAATTTTTACCTGATGATTATCCAAAAACACGCCGTAGTTTCTGTTAACTACACCCTGTCATCACGCAAGTCTGCCGATGAACAGGAATCAATTATCGAAAAAACCAATCCCGAAGATCCATTCGTTTTCCTGTTCGGTGCGGGAGGACTTATTGAAGGCTTTGAAAAAAATATGGCCGGAAAAAAATCCGGCGAATCTTTCGATTTCTACCTGAAACCCGGTGAAGCTTACGGTGAGTATAATAAAGAACATGTTATTCCCATTCCCATTGAAGCTTTTAAAAACAAACAAGGTGAGATCGACCGTTCCATGCTGGTAGAAGGGGAAGTTCTTCCCATGGTCGACGATCGTGGAAACCAGATTCAAGGCACTATTCAGAAAGTAACCCTCGACCAGGTTGTTATGGATTTCAACCATCCCATGGCCGGACATGAATTACATTTTATGGGAGAAATTCTGAGTGTCAGGGAAGCTACCCAGGAAGAAATCGACCACGGCCATGTGCATGGTCCGGGAGGCCATCACCACTAAAAAGCGTAGCGCACACTTATTGCCCCATCCCAAAACCTGAAGCCCGGATTCACAAAGTCGAATACGGGCTTCACGTCTATGGTCCAGTTTAACCGGCTGCCGGGTTCACAAAAGTCGAGCCCCAGCATCCCATCCAATCCAAAAGTGGTAACCTTATCAGCGTAAATGATACCCCTCCGGTTTTTATAATATCCTCCGGTGTAATGTCCCAGGTGAGCCCCCACGCCAAAAATTATGGCCAATGAACTGGTTCGCAAAATTCTGTAATTGTGAAACTCATACATACCCGTGAACGAATAACCCTTTGAGTCTAGCTGATAGGCAGCAATTAATTCCACCGCCGAAGAGGGATTTAAAAAAGTTTTGTAGGTAATTCCCGATCCAAATCCAATCCTCGCACCAATGGCGCTCTGATAAGGTTGGGCCATCAACACACCAGCAGAAAAAACAAAGCAAAACCAAAAAAGGGAAATTGGTTTTTTCATGCGTTCACTTTTTCAATATCGCCATAAAATACTCCCGGTTCATACGGGCAATATTCTCAAGTGAAATTTCTTTGGGACATTCCGCTTCACAGGATCCTGTATTGGTGCAGGAACCAAATCCTTCTTCGTCCATCTGTTTTACCATGTTTAAAGCTCTTGATTCACGCTCTACCTGCCCCTGAGGAAGAAGGGCCAGTTGTGAAATTTTCGCAGACACAAAAAGCATGGCCGAAGCATTTTTACAAGCTGCCACACAGGCTCCGCATCCAATGCAGGCTGCAGCAGCAAAAGCTTTATCGGCATCGTCTTTGGGAACCGGCAGGCAATTGGCATCCTGTGCGCTTCCGGTATTAACGGAAATAAATCCGCCCGTGGCAATAATCCGGTCGAATGAAGTACGGTCAACTACCAGATCTTTTATTACCGGAAAGGCTTTTGCCCGCCAGGGTTCAACCACAATGGTATCGCCGTCGTTAAAGGAACGCATATGAAGCTGACAGGTAGTAGTGCCGCGGGTGGGACCATGGGCCCGGCCATTAATCATCATGGAACACATGCCGCAAATACCCTCGCGGCAATCGTGATCGAAGGCCACCGGCTCATCACCTTTGCCAATCAATTGTTCGTTCAACACATCGAACATTTCCAGGAATGACATATCGGGAGAAATGTCCTGAAGACGGTAAGTAACAAAATTACCTGCTTCTTTTGCATTTTTCTGACGCCAGACTTTAAGTGTAATATTCATAAAAAAAGTTTAAAGCATTTATTTGTAGGAACGCTGCGAGGGTTTTACAATTTCGAAGTCTAAGGCTTCCTTATGCAATTCCCAGGAGCCCACCGATTTGAATTCCCAGGCGGAAACAAAAGAAAACTGCTCATCATTTCGCTTGGCTTCACCTTCTTCTGTTTGATGCTCTTCGCGGAAATGACCGCCACAGGATTCTTCCCTGTTAAGGGCATCGAGACACATCAATTCTCCGAGTTCAAGAAAATCGGCAACACGGCCTGCTTTTTCAAGCTCGGGATTCAACTCATTAAGCCCGCCGGGTACTCTCACATTCTGCCAGAATTCTTCCCGCAGGGCTTTTATTTCAGCTAAAGCCTGGGTAAGTCCCTCCTTATTCCGCCCCATGCCGCACTTGTCCCACATAATTTTGCCGAGAGCTTTGTGATAATGATCTACTGATTTTTCTCCTTTGATGGAAAGGAACTTATCAAGGGTACCCTGGACTTTCTTTTCTGCTTCTTCAAACGCAGGATGATCGGTAGGAATAGCCTTGGTTCTGATTTCCTGCGAAAGGTAGGAACCGATGGTATAGGGAATAACAAAATATCCGTCGGCCAGTCCCTGCATGAGGGCCGAAGCTCCCAGGCGGTTCGCACCGTGATCGGAAAAGTTTGCCTCGCCGAGAGCATATAATCCGGGAACGGTGGTCATCAGTTCATAATCTACCCATAATCCACCCATGGTATAATGCACCGCAGGATAAATCCGCATGGGAACCTCATAGGGGTTCTCACCGGTAATCTTTTCATACATTTCAAACAGGTTGCCGTACTTTTCGGCTACTACTTCCTTGCCCAGGCTTTTTATCTGCTCGGCTGAAGGTTCATGAATACCCAGCTGAAGTGCTTTTGACTTTCCATATCTTTCGATGGCGGAAGCGTAATCAAGATAAACGGCCATTTTGCTGGCTCCCACACCAAACCCGGCATCACATCTTTCTTTGGCGGCTCGTGAAGCCACATCGCGTGGCACCAGATTTCCAAAGGCAGGATAGCGACGCTCGAGGTAATAATCTCTTTCATCTTCCGGAATCTGATTGGGGTGACGGGTATCTCCTTTTGTTTTGGGAACCCAGATGCGACCATCATTCCGGAGCGATTCCGACATCAGGGTAAGCTTCGACTGGTGATCACCGGAAACGGGAATGCAGGTAGGGTGAATCTGTGTAAAGCAGGGATTTCCGAAATACGCTCCGTTTTTATGGGCCTTCCAGGCGGCGGTTACGTTAGAACCCATCGCATTAGTGGAAAGGAAAAATACGTTTCCATAACCACCGGTACAAAGCAATACCGCATGTCCGAAATGGCGCTCGAGTTTTCCGGAAATCAAATCCCGTGCAATGATGCCGCGGCATTTTCCATCAATCATTACCAACTCCAGCATTTCATGACGGGAATACATTTTCACGGTTCCTTTTCCTACCTGACGCTGAAGCGCGCTGTATGCACCCAATAGCAATTGCTGTCCGGTTTGACCTGCTGCATAAAAAGTTCGCTGCACCTGTGTTCCGCCAAAAGAACGGTTATCCAGCAGCCCTCCGTATTCACGCGCAAAGGGAACGCCCTGGGCAACGCATTGGTCGATGATGTTCCGGCTGACCTCGGCCAAACGGTGAACATTTCCTTCCCGTGCTCTGTAGTCGCCTCCCTTTATGGTATCGTAAAACAAACGAAAGACGCTGTCGCCATCGTTCTGATAATTTTTAGCAGCATTAATTCCTCCCTGGGCGGCAATGGAATGAGCTCTTCGCGGACTATCCTGGAAGCAAAAGCATTTTACTTTATATCCCATTTCAGCCAGGCTGGCTGCGGCGGCAGCGCCGGCGAGTCCGGATCCCACTACAATTATTTCCAGCCCCCTTTTATTGGCCGGATTAACAAGAGGAACCGTAGAGCGATACCTGGACCATTTGGTGTCCATGGGCCCCCCGGGAATTTTTGCATTGAGTTTAGATGACATAATTCAATATTGATTCTACAATTATTGATTCCAGTTTAAAATATCGAACCCGGTAACATGGGAGAAGTAAAACAAAACCGGGAAGGACAAAAATCCAAGTCCGAAAATTATGGCCAGTGCCGTTCCGGTACGTTTATATAAGGGGCTGTACTTTTTATTATTCATGCCCAGCGACTGAAAAGCACTTTGAAACCCGTGATTAATATGGAAAGCAAGGATAATAACGCTTACCGCATATAGAAGGGCATACCAGGGATTTTCAAGTGCTTCGGCCACTTCATGAGAAAGCGTTTCATGTCCGTCGGGACCCACTGATCCGGTAATCCGGTAGGGAACAAAGAAGTTATAGAGGTGAACCACGATGAAGAAAAAGATCATGGCACCTGTAAGTCCCATATTTCTTGAGAACCAGGAAGCGGTTTTACCCGTTCCGTCAACGGCATATTTTACCGGCCTGGCTTTCGCATTTTCGCTGGTCAGCATTACGGCCTGATAAACATGCAGAATGATAGCCAGGAATAAAAACACTTCCACAATACGGATAAAAACATTGTGTACCATAGAGTGCGAAGCCTCGTCGAAGGCCAAACCTCCGTCGCCGGCAAACAGGAGAAGGTTGGTATAAAGGTGTTCAACCAGGAACAAAACCAGGAATAAACCGGTAAGGGCCATGATTGTTTTTTTTCCGAGGGAGGAGGCTAAAAACTTATTCATAAGATGTTAAATGATGTTCGGGTACAAATCTAAAAACGAATTTAATAATCCCTTCGGTTCGCTCATGATAAAAATGCCGATTTCGGAAAATAATTCCCGGTTACAACTTATTCGCTCGCAATTTAAAGGGTATTTCCAGACTGAAGTGAAAATTTCTGCCCGGTCCGCCCACACCCATGCGGGAAAGGCGACTGGTGTGAGGGAAATATTCGGTATCCAGCATATTGGAACAGCCCAGGTTTAATTTCAGGGTCTGTTTTCCTGCATTAATCCGGAATGCGGTTGAAAAATGCAATAAAAAATAAGCCGGCGAGGGGTCTTCCAAAGTCATAACCCGGTTTTGGGCAAAATTATAATCGCCCGAGAGTCGTACCGACCCAAATTCCAGGATCTTTTTGCTTTTGGACTTGAAATCGAAACGAAATTCTGAAATAATTCTCGGTGCGGGCATCCAGCCCAAAGGCTCATCCGGATTCAGGTTTTTCCCGAATACACAGGAAAAAGTTGTCCTGAAGTGCAGGGGATCAAAGGGATGAAAATCAATCATACCTTCCACCCCTTGCAAAGCGGCCCGGGTCTGACGAAAAACAAATACCGAAAGCGTATCCTCCTTCTCCACAAAAATCCGGCTGCTGTCTCTGGCCAGGTAAATAAAGTTATTGATGCGGTTCGAGAAAAAATCGATTTCGGCATGGAACTTTTTTCCTTCAAACAACAATCCCTGATCCATCTGGAGGCTAATTTCGGGATTTAGTCCGGCATTTCCCTCTTCATATCTTTGGGCTCCTTCGTGTACGCCGGCAGAAAATAGCTCAGAGGGGTTGGGAGCCCGGAAGCCCCGGGAGATATTCGCCTTATAAATTAATGACTCTGAAATTTTAAGGGTGGTTCCAAAGCTTCCGGTAAAGGCGAAAAATGTGCGACTGAGTTCCGGAAACATCTGTTCGCCTGTGTTATCCGATGGCTGTCCCAGGCTGTCGAGAAAAAGCGACCGGCTTGTGAGGTTTCGCGAGTCGGCCCGTAATCCGTAATTTATGGTGGCTTTAGGCCAGGATTTTTTGGCAAAGAAAAAAGCGCCGGCATCGCTAAGGAAATAATCAGGAATTAAAAACTCGCTGCCCCGATTGCTGTTATCCTGTAGCATGCTTCCTAAACCCAGAACAAATTCGCGGTTGTTTTTTTCGGGGAAAGAATACCGGATGTCGCCCGAGGTTGTTTTTAAGGATAAACTCAGGGCCGGCTCATCCTCACCTTCTTCAAACTCAGAGCGCAGGTTTTGCTGATAACCAAAGGTGGATGTCAGCACACCCTGATTCAGGTAAATGCGACTGGTGGAAGAAATTTTTCCGTGGGTAACCTGTTGAAAAGGCAGAAAGGGTTTTCGTGAGGACAGCATTTCATTCGTGATGGGACTACCATCCTCAAGCACAAAATTCCCGGCCGAATCTCTTTCTCCGGTTATCATGCCCGGCATCGATTGAAAAAGGGAAAAATTGAGGTGGGAATACCCCCATTTTTTATTCAATCCTGCCATTCCGCTCAGGTTAACATCCCGGAACATGGAATTGAAAACCGTTTCGGTAGGGGTTCGGTAGGAACCGGCTTCCTTAAAGGAGGCTCTGAGCCGGCTAACAAGACCTTTCCTGTTTCCTTCCAGCATTAAAGAAGAATTTATCAATTGATTGTTGGAAAAGTAAACCGATCTGAACTCTCCTCCCGAAGTATTCCAGGGAGCCGGCAGAGGTTCCAGAAAATGAATAACACCTCCCAGGGCATCACTGCCGTAGAGCAGACTGGAGGGCCCTCTTACTATTTCAACCCTGTCGATTCCGTTATCATCTATCTCGAATCCGTGTTCTTCGCCCCATTGCTGACTTTCCTGGCGGATTCCGTTTTGCATGATAATAACCCGGTTAAACCCAAGTCCGCGAATGAGAGGCTTGGAAATTCCCGGTCCGCTGGAAATCTGCGACACGCCCGGCACGCCTGAAAGCCTGTCGATGGCATTGGGTGCAGGTTCGGAGCGAAAATCATCGCGGTTCATAAAAAATACGGGCAAGCTGGTCTCTTCGTGCTCTGCCGTGTTGGCGGTTCCGGTAATAATTACTTCATGGCCTTCAATGACCGATTCTTCGAGGGAAAAATTAATTACGCTTATTTCGGAGGGGTTAACAGATTTCAGCTGGGTTTTAAATCCCAGGGCTCTGGCCTGAATGATAAGTTTTTTACCGGGCAATTCGGCGATGAAAAATTCACCCTCGGCATTGCAAATGCTGACAATTTTCAGTTCAGGAACTATTAGGGCGGCTCCGGGAATACCCTGGCCGGTTTTTGCATCGGTAATTTTTCCCTTCAGGGGAAATGCATGAATGGCAAACGGCAATAATGCCATCCAGATGGCAATCAGTTTTTTCATTTTTATACAGAGTAAAAGGTAAAACAATGCCCGAACGGGCAGTACACTTAAGCGGTTTTACCAGAGGAAGGAGGACCCCGTCCGAAAGAAAAAAACAAAGGGTTGGAAGAAACAGAGCAAGTTTCAATCCCGGTTTGAATTTCACCCGGGAAAAAAACAGGAAGAGAAATCCGGATATCAGAATTTATTTTTTTGAGAAAAAATTCTTTGCAGAGGAAGCAATCGTGCGATTCCGATTCGTGAAAATGCCTTTCGGAAGAATTGGCATGATCCTCATAAAGTGAGCAGGCAATGGCTTCGTGTTCATGAAGGTGTAAAAGAGAAAATGGGAGTTGAACAAAAATGAAAACCAGCACGGCGAGTGCCACAAAAAAACTCCTGAAACCAAGCCTCGTTTTCACAGGGCCAAAAGTAGGCAAAAACGGGCTATTTCCAAAGGGCATAATTCAGGGAACCCTGAACGAAATAACCCTGCAATAATTCAAATTCTTTCAGACTGTAAACGTAACCACCGGCCACACTCCAGAAAAAATTCTTACGGGCTACAAGATGAAGACCGAGGGTAGGAATAAACTGGAGTGAGTTCCCAATTTGCTTTTGAGTCATGCCCCCAACCTCTATACCGAAAAAGGGAATCATCAGTGTACGGTTCGGATTTTTCTCAAATGAAAAATCAACCCCTGAGGAAAAGAGAAACATATCTCTGATGTCGGATTTATCGCTGTTCAGAATATTCAATTTGCCATACCACTTTACAAGTGCAGGTCCGGGTCGGTTGTTTTGTTCGGACTTGGCAATGAAAAGATAATTAACCACAAACCCGGAAAAAACTCCTAAGGAATCATCCGACTTGGGAAGGTAGATGGAATAGCCTGCACCGGGAAGCAGGTAGGTTTCAAAATTTTTGGTTTCGTCCTTTAAAGGCGGGGTGCTGACTTGGGAAAAAGCGGAAGAGGCAGATACCAGTAAAGTCATTGCCAAAAACCAAAGGATGGGGCTTCTCAAAAACATAGCAAACAGGATAAATATAAGGCTTAAAATGCTGAACAAAAAGCATTCCGAAAAAATCCCGGGGATTCGTCGACAATAAGTATGGGAAGGGCTTGTTATTAGGGGGGCTTATCGAATAAAAAAACCCCACTGCTAAATGCTTCGTATAATTAAATGCCTAACCTCACGCTATGCGATCTTTTTATACCCTTGCCCTCCCCCTAACCCTCTTTATTTACTTCTTTACCGGCAGTAAAAATCTGCTTGCGCAGTGCAGTTCCTGCACCTCGGTAACCATAAACGTAAACCTTTCTTCGGTTACAGACACGGTTTGGAATTACACCGGGCAACAGCGTAATGGTAATTGTTGTACGGGATCCAATTGTATCCGGTTCAATGTTACCTTAAATCCCCTGAGCGATTTATTAAACTTTACCGTAATAAATCCCTCGCCCAGCGGATCGGCATTTTACCAGATTAACTGCGGTCCTCAGATTTCGATTGGAACACCTGCTTGTATTTCCAATCAGACTTTTGTTTGTATTTCCTATTGCAAACCCGGTGGCGATACACCAACTTACCGGATTACTGCCACCCGAACCGTTCAAGGCTCTTCCGACATTACCCTGAGAATGGGTTGTACCGGTCAAATGTCTGTTTCCGGATTGCAGCAAAGTTCCATTCAGTGGACCTCCATTTTTCCGGGTCCTGTGGGAACCTATAACAGCTACCTGAGTTGTACTTCCGGTTGTTCAGTTACCAACGTAACTCCCGGATCCGGCGCTCCTGCTTTTATCGATTATATGGTTTCAGGAAATCCCAATACCTCCTGCCCCGGAACCAGCCGCGATACCATTCGAGTTTATGTGGTTCCTGCCATGACCGTTTCTATTTCTCCCACCAATCCTGTTATTTGTTCAGGCGGGCCAGGAAATATAGTACTTACAGCTAACCCCACCGGGGGCGCGCCTCCCTATACCTATTCCTGGAGTACCGGAGCCACCACACAATCTATAACGGTAGGTCCGGGATCCTATACGGTGAATGTTATGGATACGGCTTCGAATTGCCCACCCATACCTGCATCCGTCACTGTTGTGGCACAACCCACGCCACCTGCGCCAACCGCCGGGGCAAATAGTCCTATTTGTGAGGGACAAACACTTAATCTTACGGCATCAACAATTGCCGGAGCCACCTATGCGTGGACCGGGCCGAACTCTTTTTCTTCTTCTTCACAGAATCCAAGTATTCCCTCTGTAACGGCAGCGGCAGCCGGAGTATATTCTGTTACCGCAACGGTGAACGGATGCACCGGTCCGGCAGGAACTGTAACAGTTACCGTGAATCCAATTCCTGCTGCACCAACGGCCGGAAGCAACAGTCCGATTTGTTCCGGACAAAATCTTAACCTTACTGCAACTACCATTACAGGTGCTACCTATACCTGGTCGGGTCCTAATTCATTTTCAAGTTCCCAGCAAAACCCGACGATTACCGGAGCCACCACAGCAGCCTCCGGAATTTATACAGTCTTTGCCACAGTTAATGGTTGTGCAGGACCAACTGCCACTACGTCTGTAACCGTTAATCCGACACCTGCTGCCCCTACGGCCGGAAGCAACAGCCCTATTTGTGCCGGACAAACATTAAATCTCACGGCCACTACCATTGCCGGTGCCACCTATTCATGGACCGGACCGAACTCCTTTTCTTCTTCATCACAAAATCCAAGCATTCCTTCCGCCACTACTGCTGCCAGTGGAATTTATTCCGTGACAGCCACCGTGGCCGGATGTACAGGTCCTGCCGGAACAGTTAGTGTTACCGTGAATCCAATTCCTGCAACACCCACCGCTTCCAGTAACAGTCCGATTTGTGCCGGACAAAATCTGAATCTTTCTACACCCACAGTTACCGGAGCTACTTATTCATGGACCGGACCCAACTCTTTTTCCAGTTCCAGTCAGAATCCTGTTATTACTTCGGCCACTACGGCAGCCAGCGGAATTTATTCCGTAACGGTAACCGTAGCCGGATGTACCAGCCCGGCAGGAACAACCAGCGTAACTGTTAATCCTATTCCTTCGCCTCCCACAGCAGGAAGCAATAGTCCGGTTTGTACAGGAAACCCCATCAACCTCACTGCAACAACCATTGTGGGAGCCACTTATTCATGGACCGGACCCAATTCATTTTCATCTACGCAGCAAAATCCTACCATTGCTTCGGCTGTAATGGCCAACGGTGGTATTTATACCGTAACGGTTACCGTGAATGGTTGTGTGAGCCCGACGGCCACTACCAGTGTAACCGTAAATCAAACGCCCGCTGCACCTACTGCCGGAAGTAACAGTCCGGTTTGTGCCGGACAAACCTTGAACCTTACGGCAACCACCATTGCAGGAGCCACTTATTCATGGACGGGTCCGAACTCATTTTCTTCTTCCTCGCAGAATCCAAGTATTCCTTCGGTGACAACTGCAGCAGCGGGAGTATATTCTGTTACGGCAACCGTGAACGGATGTACCGGTCCGGCCGGAACAGTTACCGTTGTAATCGGAACACCACCTCCGGCTCCCACCGCAGGAAGCAACAGTCCGATTTGTGCAGGTCAAACGCTGAATTTAACCGCGACAACAATTACAGGAGCTACCTATACCTGGTCGGGACCTAATTCCTTCAGCAGTTCGAACCAGAATCCTTCTATTACAAATGCCACCACTGCGGCCTCGGGCATTTACACCGTGTTTGTTACCGTGGGTGGATGTGTTGGTCCTACTGCAACAACTTCCGTAACCGTAAATCCTGCTCCGGCAGCACCTACTGCATCGGCAAATACGCCCATTTGTGCCGGTAGCACGTTGAATTTATCCGCAAGTAATATTGCAGGTGCCACTTATTCATGGACGGGTCCAAATTCTTTTTCTTCCTCCTTACAGAACCCCAGCATCCCTGGTGTTACAACACTTGATGCAGGAACTTATTCGGTGGTGGCAACGGTAAATGGATGTCCCGGCCCGGCCGGAACAGTTACAGTAGTTGTAAATACTACGGCTGTGGTCAGTGCCGGTTCCAACCAAACCGTGTGTGCCAATAACAATGTTGTTACCCTTAATGGAAGTTCATCCACAGGGTCGGGAACCTGGACCACATCGGGAACAGGAACATTCTCTCCCAATGCAAATACCCTGAATGCAACCTATACGCCCAGTGCGGGAGATATTTCTGCCGGCTCGGTAGTGCTTACATTAACATCCACCAACAACGGAGCCTGTGCCGCACAAAATGCCCAGATCACCGTTACCATTACGCCCGCTCCAACGGCTAATGCTGGACCAAACCAAACTGTTTGTTCCAACAATGCCACCGTTACCCTGAATGGAAGCTTCACCGTTTCCTCAGGAATAGTTTGGACCACCAGCGGCAGCGGAACTTTCAGTCCGAACAATACAACACCCAATGCCACCTATACACCCAGTCCCTCCGACACGGCTGCGGGTTCGGTAACCTTAACCCTAACTACCACAGGAAATGGAAACTGTTTGGCCGTATCAAGTCAGATGACCATTACCTTTACCGCCTCTCCCGTAGTGAGTGCCGGAAATAATATTTCCCGTTGCATCAACAATCCAAACGCGGTTCTCAATGGAAGTTCATCCACCGGATCTGCCACCTGGACTACCAGCGGAACGGGAACTTTCAATCCGAATGCAAATACATTAAACGCCACTTATGTTCCCAGTGCCGCCGATCTTGCCGCAGGATCAGTAACCTTAACACTTACTTCCGGCAATAATGGCAACTGTTTACCCGTAAGCCGTACCATTACCATTACCTATACACAACCGCCAACAGTGACGGCGGGTTCCAACCAAACCGTGTGTGGTAATAATGCAGCGGTGTTGCTCAGTGGAACATCTTCTACCGGATCGGGCACATGGACTACCAGCGGAAGCGGAACATTTTCGCCCAATGCCAATACTTTAAACGCAACTTACAATCCAAGTCCGGGTGATGTTTCAGCAGGAACCGTAACACTTACCTTAACCTCAACCAATAATGGAGGATGTATTGCAGTAACCGATCAGTTAACCATTACCATTACTCCTGCTCCAACGGCGAATGCGGGTCCGGATGTCTCCGTTTGTTCCAATAACGGAAACGTACAGCTCAACGGAAACTTTACTGTTTCTTCGGGTATTTCCTGGTCTACTTCAGGTACAGGAACTTTCAACCCTAATAATACTGTTACCAACCCAATTTACATTCCTAGTCCCGGTGATACCACAGCCGGTTCGGTAACCATAGTTTTAACTACCACAGGAAACGGAAATTGTCTGGCCGTAACCGACACTATGATTATTACCTATACCAATGCCCCGCTGGTATCGGCCGGTAACAATGCCAATGTGTGTCTTTCCTCGCCCAATTACACCTTGTCAGGATTTTCGAACACAGGATCAGGAACCTGGACCACCTCGGGAACGGGTACATTCTCTCCTAATGCAAATACCCCCAATGCCACTTATATTCCCAGCACGGCAGATACTACTGCAGGAACGGTTACACTTACTTTCACCAGCACCAACAACGGCGGGTGTAATCCGGTTTCAGCAACCATGACGATAACTTATACAAATACGCCTGTGGTAACTGCGGGTTCGAACCAAACCGTGTGCGGAAATAATGCGGCCGTAGTACTTAACGGAACTTCAAGTACGGGTTCAGGAATATGGACCACCAGCGGTTCGGGAACATTTACGCCCAACGCTACTACGGCCAATGCAACTTACAATCCAAGTCCTGCCGATACTGCTTCAGGCTCTGTAACTCTTACCTATACGGCCACCAACGGTTGCGCACCCATTGCTGCAAGCATCACCATTACCATTACTCCGGCCCCCTATGTAAATGCAGGCCCTGATATTTTTGTTTGCGCTAACAATCCCAATGCAACACTGAACGGAATTGTGGGTGGCGGAGCAAGCACGGGAATATGGTCAACCAATGGCACAGGAACTTTCAATCCGAACGCCACCACACTTAATGCAACCTATATTCCTTCGAATGCAGACACGACTGCAGGATCGGTTATTTTGGTATTGACCTCAACCAATAACGGAAACTGTTTGCCCGTTACCGACACCCTGGTTATCACCTACACACAACCCCCCACCGCCTACGCAGGAAATAATTTAACCGGTTGTGCCAACAATCCTATTCAGCTCAGTGGATTCATTTCTGCGGGAAGCGGACAGGGTGTTTGGTCTACGCCCAATGGCGGTGGAACTTTTACCCCCAGCAATAATGCATTGAACGGATTTTATACCCCTTCCAATTCCGACACTTTGTTATCCGGAGGCGTAATGATCATTCTTACCTCGATTAATAATGGCGGCTGTCTGGCTTCCAGCGACACTTTGTTCATCATTGTTACTCCCGGGCCGGTGGTTAATGCCGGACCCGATCAGCAAATTTGTTCCAACAATCCGGTAATAAATTTATCTGGAACCGTTTCCGTTGCCTCAGGAGGAATCTGGACCAGCAGTGGAACAGGAACTTTCTCTCCTTCCAACACAAATCTGAACACCAGTTATATTCCTTCACAACAGGATATTACCAACGGCACCGTTACACTTACCCTTACCTCTACAGGAAACGGACAGTGCAGTGCCGTGAGCGACAACCTGATAATCACCTTTACACCATCGCCTGTTGTAAATGCCGGTTCGAACCAGATAATCTGTACCGGCGTAATGACGGTGAATCTTAACGGAAGCGTTACCGGAGGCAGCACCACAGGAACCTGGACCACCACAGGAACCGGAACCTTCTCGCCAAACGCCAATGTTTTGAATCCGGTTTACAATTTATCACAGGCCGACAGTGCAGCAGGAACCTTTGTACTTTTCTTAACCTCTACCAACAACGGCAACTGTAATCCCGAATACGATTCCATTATTGTAACCATCACCAGTATTCCGGTGGTTACTGCAGGAGCCGACACAACACTCTGCGCCAATAATGCGAACTACCAGTTATCTGGTAGCGTGGTTGGTGGTGCAGGAACCGGCCAATGGACTACCAGCGGATCGGGAACCTTTACTCCCTCCGATACTACACTCAATGCGGTTTACAATCCATCACCGGGTGATATTTCGGCAGGTTCTGTAACCCTCTACCTCATTGCCACCAATGCCTGTATGAACCCCATGGATTCACTGGTGATTAATTTCACTCCGGCTCCTACCGTAAGTGCGGGTAACAATACCGCCATCTGTGAAGGAGGAAACCTGATGCTGAACGGAGCGGTTACCGTAGCTTCCGGTGGTGTATGGACAACCAGCGGGGATGGATCATTTGCGCCTTCCAACACCGTTTTAAATCCGACCTACCTCCCCGGACCCCAGGATATCGCGACAGGAAGTGTGACTCTGTACCTAACATCCACAGGTAATGGAAACTGTAACCCTGTAAGCGACAGTCTGGTTCTAACCATTGAATCAACTCCCATAGCCGACTTTAGCACAGGTCCTGTTTGTTTGAACAACACAGTGAACTTTACCGATGTCAGCACCGTGACCAATGGTAACATTGTAACCTGGAACTGGAATTTTGGTTCCGGAACTTCGGCCCTTCAAAATCCTACATTTACGTTTACTACAACCGGGCCTCAAACCATAACGCTGTTTGTTGCCACAACGGCAGGTTGTTCCGCTCAGGTAGTAAAAAATATTTATGTGAACCCGCTTCCACAGGCTCAGTTTACAAGCCAGGTGTTCTGTCCCGACAGTGCCATGTTCACCGATGGGTCTTCTATTTCGCAGGGCAGCATCGGAGGATGGTCGTGGAACTTTGGCGACAGCACTACTTCGGTATTGCAAAACCCCAACCATACCTATACCGGGCCGGGAACATATCCTATAACTCTTGTAGTAACTTCCGACAGCGGTTGTACCAGTGTTTATCGCGACACCATTACCATTAATCCATGTAATGATGCTATTGTTAACGGACCTGCGGTTCCCACCGGATTTACGCCCAATGGCGACGGCATCAACGATATATTGTATGTAAGGGGTGGTCCGTTCTCGGATCTTGACTTCCGCATCTTCAATGAATGGGGTAACGAAATCTTCCGTTCCACCTCGCAGTCGGTAGGTTGGGATGGAACTTATAAAGGTAAGCCTCAACAGGAAGGAACCTACGTTTACACTCTGGTAGGAACCACTATGGACAATGTTAAATTCAAAGTATCCGGCGATGTAACGCTGCTACGATAATACAGAAACGAAAATGAAAAAAGCACTAATCCTACTAACCCTTTCCGGAGCCCTGGTTGCAAATGCCCAGGATTTCCATCTTTCGCAATACGATGCCGTACCCATGTTATTAAATCCGGCCCATACGGGCATGTATGAAAATCAGATGGGAGATTTTAAAGGGTATCTGGATTACAGAAGCCAGTGGCGTTCGCTTGGGGGGAAACCCTTTTCTAAAGCGGTATTAGGTTACGACATGAAGCTGCGCAAATGGGAAAAAAACATAGGAATAGGGGGCGTAATCATAAATGATAGGGCCGGCTCGGGTAATTTTAACACTCTGACCATTCTTGTGGGCGGAGCTTACGACATCATGAACAATGCCGAAAGCAAACACTACCTGACCACAGGATTACAATTGGGAATGTTCCACAAAAGTTTCAATCCGGCAAATTATACCTTCGACGTACAGTATAATTCCTCACAGGGCGGTTTCGACCAGACCATGAGCAATCAGGAAGTATTTGCAAATACGGCAATTTTTAAATTCGATGCCAACATGGGTATCTATTATAAATTTCTGGATGCCGAAAAAATGGTGCGGCCTTATGGAGGATTTTCCATTCAGCACCTGAACAGAGCCAATGAATCCTTTACCGGCCAAAAATCGAAACTGCCCATGCGCTTCAACCTGAACGGAGGAGCCGAAGTAGAGCTCAACGATAAGGTGGATCTGGTTCCGAGGTTTTTATTCATGCATTCCGCAAGAGCTCAGGAAATAAATGCCGGTTTACTGGCCTGGATGCTGATTAAGGAAAGCGGATACAAGGTAATGCTCGGTGCCGATTACCGTCACAAAGATGCTGTTGTAGCTCACATAGGTGTAAAGCATAATCAGGATATTTTTCGGATAAGTTATGATGTAAATACCTCATACCTGAATAATTTTACCGGCGGCCGGGGAGCCTGGGAAATATCCCTGATCCTGACGGGGGAAAAAGGAAAACCCTTCTTCCAAAGCCGATTCTGACCAAGCATCCTTCAATCGTTTACCATCATTCAGGGATTTTCAGTACATTTAAATCCCTAAAATGCAACTATGGAAACAACAACCGATTTAACCGGATTTGTATTCAAATGGCTTGAGGAATGTGAAAAGGAGAATGTGATCCTTACCTTCAAGGGAGATTTCAATCAGGAACTTGTAAACGCCATTTTACTTCTTTCCCAAAAAGATCCCGATTTCAGAGGCTCATCTACCCAAATCAAAGCCAGGCTGTTCGGAATTATGGTAGAGTGTATGCAAAACATCCGGAAATACGGGGCCGTTAACGATACCGGTTCCGAATCTAAGCCCGGCATAATTATCGTTAGTTTCGATGGGAAAACCTATGGTGTAAAAACCGGAAATCTGGTCGAAAATGAAAAGGTAGCCGCCCTTGAAGAGCGGCTGGCAGAAATAAAAAGCCTGGAAAAAGAAAACATCAAACAAAAGCACAAAGAGGTGTTAAAAACCACACGCCTTTCCGAAAAATCAGGAGCCGGCCTTGGCCTGCTTACCATTGCCCGCAAGGCAGATGGCATTAACTTCAATTTTAAAAAACTAAACGATCGCGTTAGTTTCTTCGGACTGGATATTAACCTGAATCTGGATTTAAATTAAATGGAAGATCTCATTCTCGAAGAGACCATAGATACCCCCGGAATAAAATTTCAGCACAAATCCGGAGAACTTGAAATTACGGGGCGGTCTTATCCCGAAGACACCCGTGAATTTTTCGGACCCGTGCTTGCCTGGATAGACAGCTTTTGTTCATCAGGCCCTGAAAATGTAAGGTTCAACATTAAATTGAATTATTTCAATTCATCCTCTTACAAACCCTTGTTCGACATCTTAAGTAAATTAAAAACCATTCAGGAAAACGGAACGAGGGTACATGTTGAATGGCACTATAAAAATGGCGACGACGACATGCTGGAAGCCGGTCAGGAATTTGAAGACCTTACCGAACTGAAATTCAATTACCACTCCTTTTAAACATTTGAGAATTTTCCGATTAGTCTTTTTCTGTTTTTTTCTTTTCCCCTTACTGTTTTCAGGACAGGGGTTAAACATCCGAACTTTCGGACTTGACGACGGAATTCCCCAATCACAAATCCATAAAATTTTTCAGGATAAACACGGATTTATCTGGTTCGGATCCGATGGTGGAGGATTAACCCGGTTCGACGGGAAAAAATTTGAAACTTTTACCGTTTCTGAAGGACTGAAAAATGATCTTGTTTACGAAATAATTTCCGGGGACGATGACATTCTTTGGGCAGGCACCGCCAAGGGAGTTTCCTGGTTCAAAAAAAACCGTTTTATTTCTATTGCCCCTGCCCTGGATTCCCTCAATGGGATTATGGTAAGAAGCATTTGCCGTGATAAGGATGGAGTTTTCTGGATAGGAACCGGCACAGGCTTGTTTTCCTTCGACGGAGAAAACATAAAAAGGTGTTTTCAAAATGAAATCGGATCTGTGCTTTCTGTTTTTGCCGACGACTTTGGAGGAATCTGGGTTGGAACTGCCGGTAAGGGAATGTTCCTGGTAAAAGGAACTGAACTGACCCGGGAAATTCAATTTCCAAATCCTGAAAATATCTGGGCCATACTAAGAACTCCGGATGGAAAATTATTAGCCGGCACCGATCGGGGCTTGTTTGAAATACTGGAAACCGGAAGCAAGCCCTGGAGCATACCCGGAACAAAAGAATTTAAAGCTGTAGTAAGATCCCTTTACCTGGCTCCCGACAATTCAATTTGGATAAATACCCTCGACCAGGGAATATTTTCGATAAGCGAAAAAGGAACACAGAAAATTGGAAAAGCAGAAGGGCTAGGTATCGACGGGGCTTATTGCACCCTCTTCGATAAGGAAGGAAATATCTGGTTTGGAACCGACGGAAACGGAGCAGCCATGCTGGGGAAAAGAATTTTTGAATCGGTATCATCCCTGCAGGGAATGCCCGAAGAAATGATTTTAAGTCTGATCAAAACCAAAAAGGGAAATTGGTGGTACGGAAATCAGCAGGGCGCAACCTTCTTTAACGGAAAAACATATTTTAAATATGGCAAAAAGGAAGGCCTTTCCGATGATAAGGTTTGGAGCGTTATGGAAGATCGCGAGGGAAATATCTGGATTGGAACCTATGGAAACGGCGTGTTTTTCCTTCCCGGAGGAGATTTTTCAAAACGAAAAAATTATTCTGAAGCTCAGGGACTATCCAGCAAAAATGTAAGGACCATTTTCCAGGATAAAAATGGGAGAATATGGGTGGGAACCGCAAACGGTTTGAACCTTTGGACCGGGACCGGTTTTCAAAAGTGGTTTTTGGATCAGGGATTGCCTTCCAACCGCATTCTTTCCTTTTTCCAGGATTCTCAATCCCGGTTATGGGTTGGAACCTCTGGCGGTGGGCTGGTCAGGCTAATTGAAGCCCGGGGAAATATAAGTTTCGAAATTTTTGACGAAAAAAAGGGGCTGTCTGACAATGTGGTGCTTATGATCCGGGAAGATAAAGATGGAAACATATGGACCGCCAATTTCGGCGGCCTCAGCTGTGTTGCCAAAGAAGGAGGGAAAATCCTCTCCATTCGTAAAAAAGACGGATTGAATTCCAACACCGTTTACGCCCTGGAATTTTCAAGCTCAAATTTGCTTTTGGCAGGTACCAATATGGGCATAAACCGGATCCGGCTTGATGATTTTTTCTCCGGGGGCAAAGCTCAAATTTCCCATTTCGACAAAAACGATGGCTTTAAAGGAATTGAGTGCAATACAGGATCGGTATTCAAAGACGAAAACGGAAAAATTCATTTTGGAACCATTAAGGGTATTTTTATTTACGATCCGGAAAAAGACATTCCCTCCCCTGTTGAACCCAAACCCCTTGTTACAGGAATCAGGTTGTTTTACGAACCTATTCTTCTGAATATATTTTCACCCGAATCAGATTCCCTGTCCTTTGAACTGAGTCGTTTGGTTTTCAAGTATGATCAAAATCATTTAACCTTTGATCTCGCCCCACTCAGCTTTTCTAATCCCGGAAAGGTATTCTGCAAGTATATGGTAGAGGGATTAGACAAAACCTGGTCGGAGCCTACGCAGGCGCCTTCCGTAACTTATTCAGGGATTCCCCCGGGCGATTATAAATTCCTTCTTATCAGTTCCAATGCCGACGGACTGTGGTCGACCAAACCTACCGAGATTTTATTTTCCATTACCCCGCCCTTCTGGAAAAGGTGGTGGTTCTATTCAATCCTGGCTCTTGGGTTGACGCTTTCAATCACAATTTTCATTCAATACCGGGAAAAAAATCTGAAAAAAATACAGGTAATGCTGGAGAAGGAAGTGGATAAAAAGACCCGTGAGTTGCGGCTTGAAAAAGAAGTGGTAGAAACCCAGAATCAGGTTATTGAAAGGAAAAACAAGAGCATTACCTCCAGCATAAAATACGCCAAGCGAATTCAGGATTCATTATTACCGGATTTGAATTCCATCCGGAAATTTCTCCCCGACTTTTTTGTTTTTTTCAAACCCAAGGATATCGTGAGCGGCGACTTCTATTGGTTTGCCGAAAAAAACGGGAACATTCTGTTTGCCGCAGTAGATTGCACCGGGCATGGAGTTCCCGGAGCTTTTATGTCGCTGGTGGGCAACAATCTCCTCCGTTCCATAGTTATAGAAAACGGAGAAACCCATCCCGAGAGCATTTTAAATCTGTTGCATGCCGGCCTGGTAGATGTTTTGAAAAAAGGAGCCGTTGAGAGCGACACGGTTGACGGCATGGATCTGGCGCTTTGCGCTCTCAATCCCAAGACAAAGGAATTGCAATTCAGTTCTACGGGCAGGCCCCTGGTGGTGATTTCAGAAGGACAATCAAGGAAATATAAAGTGGGTAAACACCCTGCCGGATTGATAACCAAAAAGGAAATTCATTTCGGACTTGAAAAAACTACCCTTAAAAAGGGCGACATGGTATACTTGTTTACCGATGGCTTTCCCGATCAATTCGGGGGAAAGGATTCCGATAAATTCCTGGAACAGAATTTTGAAAAACTATTGTTGGAAATTTCCAAAGAAGACACCTCAGGGCAACTAAACCTTCTCGAAACAGCTTTTAACACCTGGAAAGGAGACAACGCCCAGCTCGATGATGTGCTGGTCATCGGAATTCGAATTTAACCTTCTAGTTTTTCAGCTGAACCAGTCTTTCCGGATCGAGGATTGTAACGTTACTACCCCGGATAGAAATCAAACCTTCCTCCTTAAAATCAGAAAGTGTTCGTATTACCGTTTCGGTTGCGGTTCCCACCAAGGCGGCAAAATTTTCTCTGGATAAAGAAATTGAATAGGGCTTTTTGTCTTCAGGATTAGCGTAACGCTGATAAATCATAATCAAGGCCTCAGCCACCCGTTTTCGGACGGAATTATATGCAAGCCGTATCAAGCGGTCTTCCAATTCAGAAACGTTATTCGATAAAAACCGGATGAAGCGCATAGCCACCTCGCGGTTGCTGAAGATGAGTGAGAAAAAATCATCTCTTGGAATAAAAACAATTTCCGCATTTTCCAGCACCTCGGCCGATTCGGTATAGGGATTTCCCTCCAGCAAAGCACTGTACCCGAAAAATTGTCCGGGATGGATAAGCTCACTGATGAACTCCTTTCCATCGGCATTGGTAAGAAATATTTTTACCTTTCCGGACTCAAGATAAAAAACTCCTTTGGGATAGCTCTCCGCCTCAAAAATAATTTCCTTTTTTTGGTAAGGACGGGACTGGTAACTCTCGGCAAGCTTTTTCAATTCTTCAAAACCCCTTGCTTCGTTGATGAAATTATCGAATCCCTTTTTCCCGGTTTCCAGGGGGGCTCTTCTGCTTTTAGCTTTTTTGAGCCGCATCTCAACCGTGTTAAGCAGCTCGGTATCATCGAAAGGCTTGGTCAGGTAATCATCAGCACCCAGGCCCATGCCCTTTCTGAAATCTTCCTGTTCTGATTTGGCAGTAAGGAAAATAAAAGGAATATCGCGGGTTTCAGGTTCCTTACCCAATAAATGCAAAACCCCGTAACCATCCAGTTCGGGCATCATGATGTCGCAGATAATCAGGTCAGGGCTAAATTCATAGGCTTTTTTTACCCCTTCCTTTCCGTTGGCGGCGGTTGCAACCTCGTATTTGGCCAGGGCAAGAATTTCAGCCAGGTTCTCCCTTACATCGGGATGATCTTCAATTAACAGAATTTTTTCAGGCATTTTTCATTTGATTGGGAACCACAACATGTACTGTAGTTCCCCGGTTTAAAACAGAATAAAAGTGCAGGGTGCTGTTCATCAGCTCAAGATAACGCTTTACGATATTTAATCCCAATCCCGTACCGGGAATATTACCCGCATTCTGAGCCCTGAAAAACCGCTCGGTCAAATTTGCCAGATCCTCTTCGGGAATTCCTATTCCCTCATCGATAACCCGCAGTACAAGCTGGTTACCGGTTGTGTCGGTTTCCAGCCGAACTGTTTTTCCCGGCGGACTGTATTTAATGGCATTGGAAAGCAGGTTAAAAATAATACCCTTTAACAATTGGGGGTCAATCCAGAAATCTTCAGGCCCACCTTTATGCTGATACACCACCTTAATGGATTCTCCTGCCATCCCCCGCATCGAATCTGCAGCTTCCGTTGCAAAAGCAACCAGGTTTATTTTTTCCGGGCGGTTTTGTATGATCCCCTCCTCCACTTTACTCACGGAAAGAAAATCGTTGAGGATATCGGTAAGATTTTGCACTGATGCCTTTATCCGTTCCACATGTTTGACTCTTTTTTCCCGGTCGGCTTCAGCATCGTATTTCCCGATCAGGGAAACGGAAGATAAAATAGTTGAAAGCGGGGTTCTGAATTCGTGCGAGGCGGTGGTAATGAACCGGGATTTCAGCTCGTTCAGCTTTTTTTCTTTTTCCAACGCCAATTCCACCTCCCGTTGCGAAATAGCCAGCTTTTCAATTACCCTGTTCAGCTCTTCGGTTCTTTCCTTAACCCGGTTCTCAAGATCCTGATTCAGGGATTTAATTTCTTCATGAGCCTTGCTGAGTTCCTGCTCACGCTTCCTACGCCCCGAAATATCTATGATAAAACTCATGATCCAGTTGCCTTCGGAGGTTGTGAAGGGGGATAAACTGATTTCTACCGGAAATTCGGTTCCGTCTTTTCGCCGGGCAAACAATTCCCTACCCTTGCCCATGGATCTTACCGAAGGTTCTGAAATAAATTTTTCACGCAGGGCCACATGGCCATGGGAGAACCGTTGGGGCACAAGCACCTCGATCTTTTTTCCAATCAGTTCCTCCCGACTGTAGCCAAATTGTTTTTCGGCCACCGGGTTTACCATCTGAATAACACCATCAGATCCGGAAATAATAATGCCCTCGGTAGCATACCGGAACAGGGCATTTAGCATTTCTTCTTCTTTCTTCACTGAGGTCAAAGATAGCCTCAGAATAATTAATAAAAAAACGGGGCCGAAGCCCCGTAATTTGGTGGGGTGCCTGAATACCGGACCAATATATTGTTCGCAGTATCCAACCCTTGTGGCACCCCGTATGATCTATTTCATTATTACATTGAAAAGTTCGGTCAGGTTAGGAACCAGAATAATTTCCGTTCTCCTGTTTTTGGCTCTTCCTTCGGGGGTATCATTGGTAGCCACAGGGCTGAACTCGGCTTTTCCACTTGCGGTGATACGCTCTGCTTTTACTTTGTTTTCCTCACTTAAAATTCGAACTACACTTATGGCTCTGGCAGAGCTAAGGTCCCAGTTATCACGGTAAACGCTGGTTTTGATGGGAACATTATCGGTATGGCCCTCGATCAAAACCTGAATCTCAGGATTCTTATTCAAGGCATCCGACAGTTGCTTCAAAGCCTCCTTACCCCGGGGTTCCACATCGGCCTTTCCCGATTTGAAAAGAAGCTTATCCGACATGGAAACATAAATTTTCCCTTCCTTCATTTTGATGCTCAACTCATCGGAATTAAAACCCAGCAGAGCATTTTTAATGGTATTATGCAGGGCGGAAAGAATTGAATCCTGTCGCTTCAAAATCCCCTCGAGTTAACGGAGGCGTTTCTCTTTTTCCTGAAGCGCGGTTTCTTTCTTCTGTAATTCAAGTTCCTTTTTCCGTAGTGTTTCATTCAGGCTGGCTTGAGTTAAGCCACTTGTTTTTTTCAAGTCCTCGTATTGATTGGTAAGCTCCTGAATTTCGGACCTAAGGGAACTTACACTTCCATTTAGCTTTTCAATTTCAGTGGCTCTGGATTGGCTTACTGCACATAAGGAGTCGCGTTCCGCCAGAGAAGCTTTATATTTTTTTGAAGAAATTCCTTTGGGCTTTTTAGTGCTTCCGTTTGCCTCGCACCGAAGGTGCTTGCCGCAAGAGGCCGAAAACAGAAGGGTACAAATCAGTACCGGGATAACGAGTAAGGGTTTCATAGGCTAAAAAATCCCGGGCACAAAGGCCCGGGACATAGTTTCGGTTATTTTAAAACGAATTCTTTCTTACCGGCAAGCTTGCCATCGGCAAAAATCTCGGCCACATAGGTGCCTTTTGCCAGTTTCTTGCTGTAGTCGAAATTCAGGGTAAGGCTCAGATCGTTGTTGTTATAATACACTTCCTTACCAACTGAAAAGTCTTTCGCCATTCCGGGTTCCAGCGATGCATAAACATCTTCGTCTTCATCCAGGAGGGCAACTCCTCTTTCATCCACAATTTTCAGACGCACTTCTTTTTTACCTGCATCGGCAAACACATTCTCTACCAGGTCGAAAGTAACGCTGATACGATCTGTTTTGCGGGCTTTGGAGGTTGCTACCTCTTTGTTGTTCCGGCGTAATTTGAAAGAATACACCTGCATATTATAAGCCTTCAGGTTTTTGGCTTTTTCAATTTTTGAAGCCAAACCGGAAGAATACGCATTGAATTCATTCTTTACAGAAGCCAGTTCCTTTTTCAGGCCTGCATTCTCAGCAGCAAGCTGATTCACCTGCCTTTCGAAATCGGCTTTGATCTGCATCAATGTTGCCAGTTCTTTTTTCAAGGCAGGAATTCCGGCATTTTCTTTCAGGAGCTTTTCAATGCGAATGCTGCTGCGGTCGAGTTCGGCCGTTTTTTCCAGCACCAGCTTGTCGAGATCTGCGTTAATGCCCTTGTATTTTTCGAGATCTGATTTTGTAGCTGATAATGCTTTGGATACCTGTAGTTTTTCCGCCAGCTCCTTTTCAGCTTTTAATGCAATCTGATCACGCTCTGCTCTCAGGTTGTTTGCTTTCCGGTTAAGAATAAAATTTCCACCTGCTGAAAGCAGTAATAACAAAATAGCCGCACCTGCAATCCATTTTGTCTTTTGATTTTTTGTTTCCATGTTGTTTAATTTTTGGTGTGTTTCCACGATACAAAAATGAGACAACACTATTAAACACCCATTAATCCGGAATTAAAAGCCGATTAAACCTCAAAAAGACTGAGTTGGCAGAGATATGGTGAGCCTGCTTCCCATACCCTCTCTGGATTCAATGGTAAGCCGGCCACCGTGAAGTTCCGCAATTTTCACGGTGAGCGACAAGCCCAATCCATGCCCCTTTATTCCACTGGTATTGGAAGCTCTGTAAAAGGGCATTTTTATTTTTTCTATTTCCGATTCGGGAATTCCTATGCCGGTGTCGACAAACTCAATGGCAATACTTCCTTTTGGAAAAGAGAACCAAACCTCAACCGATTTGTCCGGACTGTATTTACAGGCGTTCTCCATTAAATTAAATATGGCCGACTTTAACAAATCTTCACTGCCTACCACCACAAAACTTTCTTCATTTTCAGGAAATGAAGTAAACTGAATGTTGATTTTTGCATCGGGATAAATATGCAGAAGTTCTTCACGAACTATAAAGGTCAATTCATCCATACGCACGGGAATGGTTTTCAAAAAAGAAATATCCGTACTTGCCTGGGCCAGGCTCAAAAGATTGTTCGACAAAACACTGAGGTTGGTTATGTCTTCCATCAGGGAATTAAGCAACTCCTTGTATTCGGCAGATTCCCGGTCCTTTTTCAACGTTACCTCTATTTGTCCGGCTATGGCAGTAAGAGGCGTACGCAGTTCATGAGAAGCATTCGACACAAATGTTTTTTGAATTTCAAAGGCCTTCTCCAAACGCGAAAGCATATTGTTGAAGGTAATGGAAAGCCTGGCCAGCTCGTCGTGTTTGTTTCCTTCTTCCAGGCGCTTGTTCAGACTGGAGGCTGTTATTTGCTCCACCTCACCGATAATACGGGTAACGGGCTTTAAAACCTGTCCGGAATACACCCATCCGCCGGCAAATGCAATCCCAACCGAAAAAACTAGTCCCAGTAATAATATCCAACGCAGGTTTTTCAATTTTCCTTTACCATAAATATCGAAAGCGGTTACCACCACCACAAAGCGGTCGAATTTTCCGGTATATAAAAAACCAACCCCCTCACGGTTCCCATCCTGAAAACCAATTTCACCCTCAAGTCTTATGCGATCAATAAAATCACGCGTTGGCTTATGCCGCTGGGCTTTTTCGGTGGTTTGGTAGATAACCTTATTGAAATGGTTGAAAATAATTACCTCTTCCTCATACAAGCTATACCGGGTATTTTTATCGATAATTCGTAATAGAACACTATCGATTTCCCGCACATCCACCAGCAGCTTGGCCGTGGTGAGCCCCCGGTTCTTCAAACGGGTTTCATATTCTGAAACCCGGTAATTGCTGGAAAAATAATACACCGATCCGGCCAGCAGAATTATGATACTACCGACAATAATGGAAAAGATTAATGTGAGCCGGGTTCTGATTTTCATGTCATTCCCCTTCCTTCATAATATAACCCATACCCACCTGGGTATGAATCAACTTAGGCGAGAATTTTTTATCGACCTTATTTCTGAGGAAATTGATATACACATCAATTATATTGGTTCCGGTATCGAAGGTGATATCCCATACTTTTTCGGCAATTTCTGCTCGGGAAATAACCCTTCCCTTATTTTTCATCAGAAACTCAAGCAACTGGAACTCCTTGGCCGTGAGGTCAATTTTCTTATCCGAGCGGCTTACAATTTTTGTGTCAAGATTCAACTCCAGATCCGCTATCCGCAGGGTATTACCCGCAGGTAGGTTTGAGAAACCTCTTTTTAACAGAGCCCTTACCCTGGCTAATAACTCCTTAAACTCGAAGGGCTTAACCAGGTAGTCGTCGGCTCCGCTGTCGAAGCCCTCAAGCTTATCATTAACGGTGCCCAGGGCGGTCAGCATAATTATGGGAACCTCTCCATTTCGTTCCCTGAGCGACTTACATATCTCATACCCATTCATATAGGGCAGGTTCACATCAAGAATAATAAGGTCGAACTTGTCGTTTGTGGCCTTTTTCAGACCCACATTACCATCAAAAGCTACCTCTACCTCAAAGTCCTCTTCGTCGAGGCCCTTCTTAATAAAGGATGCTACTTTAGGCTCATCTTCAATAACCAAAATCCTGGGCGGTCTCATAAATTTGGCTTCGAATTTATTCATTTGAAAGTCAGCATTTAAGGGTTTAATCTGATTTTAATAGGCTTTTAATCAGACCTTAATAAACTCGCAATATCTTCGTGTCAGTTCTAATAAATACAGCTAAAGTACAAGAGCAATTTTTTAGGGTTTTTCGGTTTAACGTTCCTTCAAAAAAATTTACGAAAAAGGCCCATCCCGGGTAAGTTACAAAATCTTAGAGGTTTTGTATGACCCAAAAGGGGGGGATGGGTACTTTTTTGTAAATTTATATGACGAAAATCACCCTCCTCACCCCCAAAATGAGGGCCCTTCCTTCTCACCAACATTCATTTATTTTTATATTTGTTTTCGGTTCTAAACCATGAAAACAAAGCCGCATTTTTTATTGCCCTGTATCGACCTGAAAAGGATTACGAAACGTAATCCGGAGTGATTTCCGGGCTCAGTGCCGGATTATTATCTGAATCCGGTTTCATAGTTCAAAATTCCTTGTTTTTTATTAAATTGTATCATTATGCCAATATATCATTCCTTAGGCCAGTTTCCGGGTAAAAGACATGTAGTCTTCCAGGACTCCGGTGGCAAGCATCGCTATGAGCAACTATTTGGTACTGAGGGATTTACAGGGATGTCCTCCCTGCTATATCATATCCACCGACCTACACAGGTAAAAGAAATCCTTGGGTCGGTACCGGCACAGCCTAAAATTGCCATTGAAAAAAACATCAAGGCCCTGTTGCTGAAAGGCTTCGAAATCAAGCCTGAAAAAGACTACATCAAATCAAGAGTACCCCTCCTGGTAAACCGGGATGTGATTCTGGGTCTGGCGGCACCTACCCAAAGTCAGAAAGAATATTTTTACAAAAATGCCGATTCCGATGAGCTGATTTTCGTGCACAAAGGCAAAGGTGTGCTCCGCACTTTTATGGGAAATATTCCCTTTGAATATGGCGATTATCTGATTATTCCCCGGGGCATGATTTACCAGATTGAATTTGAAACTTCGGACAATCGTCTTTTTTACCTTGAATCGCACGACCCTATTTATACGCCAAAGCGCTACAAAAACTCTCACGGACAACACCTTGAACACAGTCCGTTTTGCGAAAGAGATTTCAAATTGCCACAGGACCTTGAAACGCATGACGAGAAGGGTGACTTCCTCATAAAAATTAAAAAAGAAGGTGTCATTCACGATGTGCTTTACGGAACGCATCCCTTTGATGTGGTGGGTTGGGACGGATTTAATTTTCCCTGGGGATTTTCAATCCACAACTTTGAGCCCATTACAGGAAGGGTTCATCAACCCCCTCCCGTTCATCAGACTTTTGAAACATCCTCCTATGTAGTTTGTTCTTTTTGTCCACGCCTGTACGATTATCACCCTCAGTCTGTGCCTGCCCCTTATAACCACAGCAATATCGACAGCGATGAGGTATTATATTATGTTGACGGTGATTTTATGAGCCGGAACAACATTGAACAGGGACATATCACGCTTCATCCTAAGGGAATTCCCCACGGTCCGGCACCGGGTGCCATGGAGCGATCCATAGGCCAGAAAGAAACTCAGGAACTTGCCGTAATGGTAGATACATTCCGCCCCCTGATGGTAACTGAGGCCGCCTTAAAAATTGATGATGGAAAATATTATAAATCCTGGTTAGAATAAAAACAGCTATGAGCAAACAGATTAAAAATGTAGAATACGGGCTCGATAAAATTTTTGAAGGAGCTCAGGATTTTCTCCCCTTGCTGGGAACCGATTATGTTGAATTTTATGTGGGCAATGCCAAGCAGGCCGCGCATTATTATAAAACAGCCTTTGGCTTTCAGTCGCTGGCCTATTGCGGACTTGAAACAGGTGTTCGCGACAGGGCTTCCTATGTGCTGGCTCAAAATAAAATACGACTGGTTCTTACCACTCCCCTTACCAGCACCTCTCCCATTAATGAACATCTCAAAAAACATGGCGACGGGGTAAAGGTTATTGCCCTTTGGGTGGATGATGCCACAAAGTCGTTTGAAGAAACCACCAAAAGAGGGGCGAAACCTTTTATGAAGCCTACGGAAGAAAAAGACGAACACGGCTCCGTAATTCGAAGCGGTATTCACACCTATGGCGATACCGTTCATATTTTTGTGGAGCGGAAAAATTATAAAGGACTGTTTCTTCCCGGCTTTAGGGAATGGAAATCGGATTACAACCCCTCTTCTACCGGATTGAAATTTATTGATCATATGGTTGGAAATGTAGGCTGGGGCGAAATGAACACCTGGGTGAAATGGTACGAGGATGTGATGGGATTTGTAAATTTTCTTTCTTTCGATGACAAGCAAATTCACACTGAATATTCCGCGTTGATGTCGAAAGTGATGTCGAACGGAAACGGGCGGATAAAATTTCCGATAAACGAACCTGCCGAAGGGAAGAAAAAATCACAGATTGAGGAATATCTTGATTTTTATGAGGGTTCGGGCGTGCAACACATTGCTGTGGCAACCGATGATATAATTTCAACTGTAAAGGCACTCCGGGAAAGGGGCGTGGAATTTCTCACGGCTCCTCCTCATGCCTATTATACCGATGTTCCCAATCGCCTAGGCAAGCACATGGAAATCATGAAAGAAGATATTTCCGTACTGGAAAAGCTGGGCATTCTTGTGGATGCCGATGAAGAGGGATACCTCCTCCAGATTTTTACCAAACCCGTAGAAGACCGCCCTACCCTTTTCTATGAAATTATTCAGAGGATGGGAGCCAAAGGATTTGGCGCGGGAAACTTTAAAGCTTTATTTGAAAGTATAGAACGGGAACAAGCCCTGAGGGGTACCCTTTAAACCATAACCATGCGTATAGTAAAAGTAATTCCCCTGGCTTTGTTGTTCCTCTTGGGCTGCGGTCCAGGTCCGGAAGAAGCCGTTAAGTACAATGATTCCATTGTTGTTTTTCAAAACCGTGTAATTTCCATGGAAGACCGTTTTATGGAAAGTCTCGATGGAGGACCGGAAGAAATGCGACAAGGCCTCGACAGTTTAATGCATCAGGTTATGCGTAGTCTGGAAGGCACAAAAAAACTGGGCGGATTTCATGGAGATGAATCCCTCTACCAGGCAGCGGTGAAACTTCTGGAGAATTACAAATCCATTGTAGATAACGAATACCGGACTGTGGTAGAGCTCCTTTGCAAGCCCGATGAAGATACCGAGGAGGACGATCAGGAAAAATACGACGATGCCATAAATGAAGCCAACCGGAAACTGATTGAGGCTACGGAAGCATTCGACCGGGCCCAGGATGCCTTTTCCAAAAAACATAATTTTACTTTTAACCCGGATAAAATCGTTGAATAAAAAACCCTTTCCGGCTTTTTGCTGTATTTTTTTTCTGTTTTCTGTTTTCTTATCCTGTACGGAAGAAATTAAATACCGTACAGTGGCTATGCCGGGGAAATTCGAAATTTCGCTTCCCGATAATTTTATTCCGGCCGTCGACCCTCACCCCGGTTCATTGATCCATTACGAAGACACGCTTCGAAACCGGTTTTTTCTCATCATCGGAGAATCAAAAGACTCGCTGACTGCTTATGAGCTATCGTATAATATTTCCGGGTATTTTGAAGAAGCGGTAAAAAACCTGGAATCAAAATTTCCCGGCTGTTCGGTAAGCAAACCCGAACCTGTAAATGCCCAAAAAGCATCCGGCTTCCGGTGTTCGCTTCGGGGAAAAAACGGAAGTCAGGACCTTTCGTATGAATTTTATGCCCTTGAAAGTGAGCATTACTTTTTTCAACTGTTGGGAGGTTTTGCCGCAGAAGATTCAAGCGCATCGAAGGATTTGTTCGGGAAAATATTCCCCGGGTTTTCCGGATACTAATCCTTACCTGAAAAACTCAGGCGGAAAAACACCTTTTGCAATTCACGGGCAAAAACAGCCTTTCCGGCCCATTCGTAATACGCATCTCCTGACAATGCAGACAACCGGGAAACCAGTTTCGGAGGAAGATCCACCAGGTAAAAAAAACTATCCGGATTAAAGCTGGAGTTTTGGTGGAGTTTTTTCAATACACCTGAAACGAATTCAGCTCCTTGGTTAAAACCTGCAGGAGGCGGAGCAGAAATGCCATCATTAAATCCGGCAAGGGAAAGGTCCTTCTCCAGTTGTTTAAAAGCCGGTTCCCACAATCGGGAAAGCATGGAAAGGGCAGGAGAAAGGCTTTCCAGGTATTGTGATATTTCGTTCAATGCTAAAAATTAATGCGGAGGCGGTCAACCGGCTTTCCTCCTACAATATGATTTTCCATAATCTCGGGCACATCTGAAACCATCACCTTTCCGTAAACAATCCCTTCGGGATAAACCATCACATTCGGGCCGGTTTCACAAATATCAAAGCATCCCGTTTTCTGGGCCCGTACCTTAACCTTCAGCCCCCGCTTTAAAATCTCCTCCTTAAAGGCCTGAACCAGCTTTAAACCATGTTCCTCTCCACAGCAGATTCGGGCGCCTTCGGGTCGCTGGTTCACACAAACGAAAATATGTTTTTCATAAAGCATAAAATTTCCTTTTCCGGCAATATTATCCATAAATTTGAAAATATGTCCGATACCTGCGGCCTTTTCTTTGGAACCTTCAACCCCATCCATGTAGGCCATTTGGTAATAGCCAATTATATGGCGGAGTTTACCCGTCTGGATGAGCTGCTACTGGTGGTTTCTCCCCTAAATCCCCACAAGGAAGAAAAAATGCTTTTAAAAAGTCGCGACCGGCTTCACCTGGCCAGAATAGCCGTGGAAGGCTATTCAAAAATAAAGGTCTCCGACATTGAATTTGAGCTCCCCAAGCCCAGCTATACCATCGATACCCTGATTTACTTACAGGAGAAATTCCCCGGCAAAAAATTCGAATTAATCCTGGGAAGCGACAACCTGGAGCATTTTCACAAGTGGAAAAATCACGAAATAATTCTGGAGCGCTACCGGTTATTAATTTACCCCAGGGGTCCACTACCCGAAAAATACCGGAATCACCCTTCGGTGGAATTGGTTCCCGCACCGCAAATTGAAATCAGTTCCACACAGATCAGGGAGGGAATTGCGGCCGGAAAAAACATGAAATTCTTTTTGCCTCCGGGGGTGTGGGATTACATTGATGCCATGCATTATTACCGACAAAAGCAAAGCGGAAAATGAAACTACGGGTAAATAAAATACTGGAAGAATTTATCCGACGAAGGTTTATCATGTTGGGCGAGCGGATTCCCTCGAGTTACCGGGTGGCTAAGGAATTGTATTTATTCCGGATTACCCTGAGCCACCTGATAAAAAGCATATTTCTTATAACCATTGGTATATTTTCCGCTGCCGTTGGCCTGAAAAGTTTTTTGTTGCCCAATGGCTTTATTGATGGTGGGGTTACGGGTATTTCCATGCTTTCCTCGCATGTAACCGGTGTTTCCTTATCGGTTTTCATCGTGCTGATAAACCTGCCCTTTTTATACCTGGGCTACCGGCAGATAAATAAAGGACTTGCCTTCAAAAGTATTTTTGCCATTTCCGGTCTTGCCATAGTAGTTGCGCTGATGGATTTTCCGGTTATCACCACCGACAAGCTATTAACCGCTGCCTTTGGCGGATTTTTTCTGGGCGGGGGAATAGGCATGGCTATCCGGGGCGGAGCCGTTCTCGACGGAACGGAAATTCTGGCCATAACCATTAGCCGGAATACCGGTCTTACCATCGGCGATGTAATATTGTTATTCAACATCATGATTTTCTCCGTAGCCGCCTACCTGCTGACTATGGAGGCTGCCCTTTACAGTATTCTTACCTACCTGGCTGCTTCGAGAACCGTTGACTTTGTCATAGAAGGAGTTGAGGAATATACCGGAGTAACCATTGTTTCATCACACAGCGAAGAAATCCGGATTATGATCATTGAGAAAATGGGTCGAGGGGTAACCGTTTACACCGGAAAAAGAGGGTACGGAAAAAGAGGAGAAAACCGGGGCGATGTGGATATTGTTTTTACCGTTATAACCCGTCTTGAAATCGGAAAACTCCAATCGGAAGTGGAGAAAATTGACCCCAATGCATTTTTGGTAATGCACTCGATAAAGGATACCCGGGGAGGAATGATCAAAAAAAGGCCCCTAAAACACTAAACTTTCCCTTCCACCAGGGAAAGGAGAGAATTAAACAGGAAAAGCCCATCGGTATTACCCAGATTAACATCCGCTGCCCTTTCGGGGTGAGGCATCATGCCAAACACATTTTTTCCGCGATTACAAACACCGGCAATATTTGCCAATGATCCATTGGGATTAGACTCAGGAGTAATGGCTCCGTTGGAATCGCAATATTTAAATAAAATCTGATCGTTGGCTTCAAGCTCCTTCAGGGTTTTTTCATCGGCGTAGTAATTTCCTTCTCCGTGAGCAATCGGAATCTTAAGTGCCTTGCCGGAAGGAATTTCCGAAGTAATAAGAGCGGTTTTACTGACCGGAGTAATGAAAACATTCTTACAAAGGAACTTTCGTTCGGTATTATGCATAAGAGCACCGGGGACAAGACCTGCCTCACACAAAACCTGAAACCCGTTACAAACACCGAAAACGAAACCGCCCTTTGCGGCAAATTCCACTATTTCCTGCATCAGGGGTGAAAAGCGGGCAATGGCACCTGACCTTAAATAATCTCCGTAGGAAAAACCACCCGGGAGAATAATAAAATCACAGTTTTTCAGGTCGTGATCTTTATGCCACAGGTAAACAGTTTCCTGTTTCAGGATATTGCTGAGGACATAAAACATATCCTCATCACAATTGGAACCGGGGAAAACAACAACGCCGAACTTCATTCCTTTTTTTTACAAATTTAAGGATAAATCAAAAGCCCTGAAAGTTCTCCCAAAGGAATTGATTTAAAAGAATGAACACCATCCAGGAAAAGGCCAGAAATTCGGCCAGAAAAATCCTTTTTACCGAAAGGAAAAAATTAGCAATAAAAACGGAAAGGGGAATCCCGCAAAAAAGGTATATAATTTCAGAACTATACGGACTAATGGTGGTTCCCACCAAACCCAGGATTAAAAACCAAAGCAAAATAAGAAAGTGATTTTTGGCACGAAGGGTAATAATGGCCTTACCCCGAAATGCTCCCGGAAGGGAAACAAGCACAATGAACAAAACCAGGCCGGCCAATAACCAGGAAGGCCCCTGAATATCAAAAGAAACTGTTATTTCGGAAAAGGGGGAAATTATTTTATCCCGGAATACCGATTCCAGACCATCCCTTAAAAAAAAGTAGGCGGCAACGAAAATGAACGGGATCAGGAAGCCCAGAAATCCTATTATCCACTCGCGCCAGATAAAAGGCCGGATTATGGTAAGGCAAATCCAAACCAGGGGAATAAAAACAAAAGAGGGGAAGAAAAAGAGCACTGAAATTCCCAAAAGGGTTCCCGAATCGAATAATTCGCCGAACGCGGTTTCTTTTCGGTGGGTTTGGAACATTTTCATTAGCACCAGCAGAATAAAAACATTGGTGAAAAGCAGGGGGTGGGTTCCTGAAATCCTGACCGAGGAGCCCATAAATAAAACATACACCAATCCGGGCATGTAGGAAGTGGTATTCAGGATTTCCATTTTGGTGCAAATCCGGTTCAAAAGAAAGGCTCCCGCGGTAATAAGCCCGGCATTAACCAAAATTGAGACAAGGCGGAAACCCAATAGCAAGTCTGCAACTGGCTCATAAAGAGGCATATACAGTGAAGGGGATGGCTCAGGGGAGAAAAATGAGTGAAAAAGGGATAGTCCTAATGCCAGGACCGGGATGGCCAAAATGGCGGCGCTTCTGCTTTTCCTGAAGAATGATACCACCATTTTAGGGCCTTGGAGATTCGGGGTTATTTTTTACTTTTGCTAAAATAAAAAAGAAATTTTATGACTGAATTTTGGCTTTGCATCGGCGACTGTTTCATGTGGTCATTTAAAATCATCGAAAAATTAAATATGCTTCCCAATTTTATTTTCATGGCCATCGGTGGGATTGCCTTTTTGATTTGGATGAACATGCAGGCAAAATTTAACCGCGAGGCCGAAGAAACCGGGGGATACAAATAATCCGGCTACAGGTCTTTTCCAATATCTTTCCTAAAATATTTTCCTTCCCAGTTTATTTTTCGGGCATTCTCCATGCTTAGGGTCACTGCCTCCTCGATTTTATTTCCGTAGGAACTTATGGCCAATACCCTACCTCCTGAAGTAACAAGATTGCCATTCTGTTGCGCGGTTCCTGCATGAAAAACCAGGGAATCTTTCACATTTTCAAGACCTGAAATGGAAAATCCCTTGGCATAATCGCCCGGGTATCCTCCCGAAACCAACATTACGGTAGCACAGGTCCTTTCTTCAATTTCAAGATTAAAATTATTTAGTTTACCGGAAGCACAGGCATCAAATAAATCGAGAATATCTGATTTTATGCGGGGCATTACCACCTCGGTTTCAGGATCGCCCATCCGGCAATTATACTCGATTACAAAGGGCTCGCCACCCACATTAATGAGTCCGAAAAAAATAAAACCCATGTAGGGAATTTCTTCCTCTTGCAGTCCCCTGATGGTGGGCTCAATAATACGGGTAAGAACCTTTTCCATAAATTCCCCCCGGGCGAAAGGCACAGGAGATAAGGATACTATTCCAGCCTTGTTCGGACCGGTATTCCCCTCTCCTATTCTTTTATAATCTTTGGCTTCAGGAAGAAGTTCATAATCTTTGCCATCGGTTAAAACAAAACAGGAAACTTCTATCCCATCCAGAAATTCTTCAATAACTACCCTTGCCGAAGCGGATCCGAATTTCGCATCCATAATCATGGATTCAAGCTCTTTTTCGGCATCAGAAATTTCATTTAAAATTAAAACTCCTTTTCCGGCTGCAAGACCATCTGCCTTTAACACGTAGGGAGGAGAAAGTGATTTTAAAAATGCTTTGCCTTCGGAAATATTATCTTTTGTGAAAGTTTTGTACCGGGCGGTGGGAATGCTATGACGAAACATAAACTCCTTGGAAAAATCTTTCGATCCTTCCAGTCGGGCACCGGATTTCCCCGGGCCAATAATTTTGAGCGATTTCAAATTTTTGTCGGCCTCAAGAAAATCCCTGATGCCCATAACGAGAGGATCTTCAGGGCCTACCACTAGCAAATCTATTTGTTGAGATAAAATCAGATTTTTCACACCCTCGAAATCTCCGGGCTTCAGGTTCACAAGGGTTCCCAAAGCAGACATTCCCGGGTTTCCCGGCGCAATAAAGAGCTTCCTTAATTTCGGACTTTGGGATATTTTCCAGGCCAATGCGTGTTCCCGGCCGCCGGAGCCCAATAGCAGGACATTCATTTTTTTCCTGCAAAGAAACGGATTAAAACCGTAAGGTAATTCCTGTGTTGAAAATGTTTATTCCATATCCGGCCTCGGCATAAATAGCGAGGGGTTGGAACAGATAAAAATTGGCACCGAAACCAAAGGAATATGCCATTCCTCCCTCCTGGGGCTCAAAATAATTAGCGGTCCCAAAAGGACTGGCTTTGAGGCTTTCCAGACCGATCATTCCGTTTACATAGGGATCGAACCAAACAAGATTCTTACCCATGTAAACATGGTAGGCCGCCGTAAGAGCAATGGTAGTTGATTTGTATTCAAATCCGTTCACATTGAAGGAGGCGGTACGGTCGCGAATATCCGTTCGGGCTTTGTACATATTAACAAAAGCACCGGCACTAAGGGAAGAAGTAATTCCATACTCAACCCTGGCGTTGATGGGAAGATTATATTCACTTGAAACCTTGCCGTATTGGAGGTAGTCATTGTGACCCGGGTACTGGAGATTAATAAAACCGGCCCCGGCATGAATGGAAATCTGCCCTTTTAAAAAAGCATTTCTCAGAAGACCTTTGCCCTTTCCTTTCGAAAAAGAAGCGGGTACGGCATAATCCGTAAGTAAACCAGGGGTGCCGGAGAACAGAGCAAAAGGAAAGAACCCGATAAGAAGAATAAAAACACTACGCATACACGAAAAGAAACCCTGTGCTGTTATCGGACAATTACCACTTATTACAATTAACCACTTCCTTAGGTTCGTTACCATCCATTTTGTAAATAATGGCAACCACTTTCAGGTTTGCGGTATTCCAGAAATGAATTCCGTGGGTTCCGATATTATAGGTAAATGTGTTTTCCCATTCAAGTCCTTTTCCCACCGAAGAGGGAGGGATTGCGGTTCCCCAATAACCATTGGCACTGCCGCGCAAAACATTATCATGCCTGCGCATGTTGCCGGTTTGCTCTGTCATAATGTTATCTTCTACAATGTAAAGCGCCAGTTTATAACTGCCGGAAGCTTCATTAAAAAACCGGGTTTTGGTTTTAATGGTCATGGTGTTATTGCTGATGGAATACACCAAACCAATACCTGCATCTGCGGGCTTTCCCATAGTGGCTTTAGCCAGAGATTCAGCAACACTGTAAGAGGTATCTGTTTTCATGATGGAACCCTCACTGAAACGGGGTGTTCCGGGGATATCATATTGTCCGGTAAATGAAAGTGAAAATCCGGTGTTTAGGGTATCGCCACTACCACAATGCACGGAAATTCCAATAACCTTTCCTTCGTTCGCATGAAGAAACCCTTCGAAAGTAGGAAGGATGGCAGTGCAGGCACCGCAATTAACTCCGGTAAAATCAAACATCAATGCTTTCCGCTGGGTTGAAAGGTTACTTATTTCATTTTCAGACGGATCGGGTGCTTCAACGGTTTTTGTACATCCACCGATGGCCAGTGCAAAAACTAAAAAGGGCAAAAAATTGATTTTCATGGTAAGAGTCTTTCTTTAAAGGTATAAACTATATCTTAAAAGACAACCAAAAGCGGGCATTGGGTTGCAAGTATTTTTAACCCAAAAATTTCCTGCAAATATCTGGAAAACAGCCGTTTGCTTATAAGGGGATATTTCCGTGCTTTTTTCGGGGCAATTTTGCCACTTTGTTCTCCAGCATTGTAAAGGCCCGGATGAGTTTTTCCCTGGTTTGGGAGGGAAGAATTACCTCATCAATAAACCCTCTTTCCGCCGCCCGATACGGGTTGGCAAAAAGCTCATTATACTGCCCTTCTTTTTCTTTGAGTTTTTCATCGGGATTTTTTGAGGCGGCAATTTCGTTTTTGAAAATAATTTCTGCTGCTCCGCGTGCACCCATTACGGCAATCTCGGCATTGGGCCAGGCAAAATTCATATCTGCACCAATGTGCTTTGAATTCATTACATCATAAGCGCCTCCATAGGCTTTGCGGGTAATTACGGTTATTCTGGGAACCGTGGCTTCACAGAAGGCATAAAGCAATTTTGCGCCGTTGGTGATAATACCATTCCACTCCTGATCGGTTCCGGGAAGAAATCCGGGAACATCTTCAAGAACCAGAAGAGGAATATTAAAACTATCGCAAAATCTGACGAAGCGCCCGGCTTTTGTGGATGCCTGTATGTCCAATACTCCGGCCAGATAAGCGGGTTGGTTGGCCACAATGCCTATACTACTTCCTCCTACCCGTGCAAATCCAACCACAATATTCTCGGCAAAATTCCGGTGAACTTCAAAAAAAGAACCCTGATCCACTATTCCCTCAATTACCTCGCGCATATCGTAGGGTTGATTGCTGTTATCAGGCACAATGGTATCGAGCACCGGCCGGCTTTCGGAACCCGGTGTAAAAGGAAGAGCCGGAGGATTGTCTTCGCAATTCAGGGGAAGATAGGAAAGTAATTTTCTGATGTTCTGAATGCAAACAATCTCATTGGCACAGGAAAAATGAGCCACTCCTGATTTGGTCGAGTGAACTGAGGCACCTCCCAGATCTTCTGAGCTGACTTCTTCATGAGTAACCGTTTTTACCACATTGGGTCCGGTAACAAACATGTAAGATGTCTTTTCAACCATGAAAATAAAATCGGTAATGGCCGGAGAATAAACGGCACCACCGGCGCAGGGACCCATTATGGCAGATATTTGGGGCACCACCCCGCTGGCCAATGTGTTTCGGTAAAAAATATCGGCATATCCGGCCAACGACACCACACCTTCCTGAATCCTGGCACCTCCCGAATCATTGAGTCCAATTACAGGGGCGCCGTTTTTCATGGCCAGGTCCATTATCTTACAAATCTTCTCTGCATGGGTTTCGGAAAGCGAGCCTCCGAAAACAGTAAAATCCTGAGAAAAAACATAAACCAATCTGCCATCAATGGTCCCATATCCGGTTACCACTCCATCGCCCGGAATGCGTTCTTTTTCCATACCAAAATCAAACGAACGATGGGTAACCAGCATTCCGATTTCCTGGAAACTTCCCTCATCTACCAGAAAATGGATGCGTTCCCTTGCGGTTAATTTTCCCTTTTTATGCTGGGCTTCAATCCGCTTATCGCCTCCCCCTTTCTGGGCGAGGGCAATTTTACTGTTCAGAATCTCTTTTTTATCCATGCCGTCTAAAATTAGGCGTAAAGATATTGGATATGCCAATCCAAAAAAATTAAAAGAGATTAAAAAAAGGGGTGTTAAATGACTTTGGCAAACAGGCGGGCATCGATAAATTGCCCATCTTTTAAATATGCCTTTCGGAGCATTCCCTCCTCTTGAAAACCGCATTTCATCAACACCTTTGCAGAAGCCGTATTAAAAGAAAAAACAGGAGCTTCGAGGCGTGTATAACCATATTCAGCCATAATATAAGGACAGAACTTCATAAGCACTTCTGTCATTAATCCCTGGCCACGAAATGGGGCTGAAAGCCAGTAACCAAATTCCTCTTTGTGCATTGAACCGGGATACGCCCCATGAAGTCCCAATCCGCCAATCAGTCCTGTCCCGGCTTTATTAATTTTCCAGTGCATATTTCTTCCCGACTCAACTCTGGCATTTACCGTTAGCTTGAAAAAATCAGCGGCATCCTTAGCGGTATAGGGAAATGGAATTTTTAGCGTATTTCGATACACTTCGGGATCGTTCAGATACTTTACAAGATGTTCAATATCTCCCGGTTGATGAATCTCAAGAGAAAGGCTTTCAGATATTTTTACAGAGAAATCTTCCACTGGGGTAAAAATAAAAAAAACAGGAGCTTCAGGGCTCCTGTTTCTGCGGGGATGTTTGGAATTTATTAAAAAGGTATGATTCGTAATCCTATCGAAAAGGGATTTAAATCGGTTCCTTTGTTTTTTTCAAAAAGGGTTGATAATCCGTAGTTGGCATAGAGTGTGAAATCTCCTACCCCAAGTCTGACCGTAGCAGCATATTGAAAAGGATTAATGTTGTAATCGTCTCTTCTTTCAACCGAAATATTATACCCGTTGGCATTAAATTCCTGAAGGGTTTTTGCTCTGAACACCCAGCTGCCGGTAATCCCTGCGGCGAGGTGAAAGGTTTTATCGGGATTATCGCTTGCATTAAACTCAAGCAACAAGGGCAGGGTGAGCGAGGAGGTGCGCAGTTTATTGCGGGTATAATTGATGCCCGAATCAATGGAGGCAAAGGTGAAACTGGAATTGGGATCCAGGGTAATGTTACGGCGGAAGCCATAATTATTCCAGGAGAACCCTAGTCCGGTTACCAGATTTAATCTGTTTTTCCACAAGTTAAAATCGTGTTCTATGATATTGAGATTGAAATTTAATGACCGGGCATAATTCAGGTCAAAATTTTCCTGCAGGGGCGATAAGGAAACCGATCCGGAGCTTCCCAGATATCCGTTTACTCCCATTTCAAATCCTGCCCAGTGTTTAAAATCATCTTCCCTGAATTTCTTGATATCCCACTTGCCTTTGGATTGCCCGCTTTTATCATCACCTTCACCGGCTTTTTTAACGGAGGAAGAACCGGTTACATTAATTTCCTTTTCGGCGGGATCGGAATAGTATTTCAGACTTGAAGCTCCGGTAAGCGAGCCCTGCAATTTTCCTTTGGGAGCCACTTTGGCTGAACTTGCTCCGGTAAGGAACATGCTTGCGTTTTGATTATCCAGATCCTGAGCCTTCAAACCGCTGGCCCCGGTGATATGCGCATTAAGATCGGAAGATTTACCACTCAGGGTAATGTTGCTGGCGCCGGAAAGATTTACATCCGTCTGATCGCATTGCAGTTCCAGATTGGCGTTTGATGCACCTGTAACTTCAACCTTAAACTTTGGAGATTTTATCGGACCCCGGGTATTTACTTTTCCCGTGCCTGTAACCTGCACAGCCGATAAATTTTTATAATACACTTCTATGGTAACCTTATCCGAAGTTTTTCCGTCGGCACTTACCATGAGCTTACCTCCATTTACAGGAGTTTTTATCATTTTCAGATCTGATTCATTCTCCCCTTTGAGTTCAACCTTTTCGCTCTCACCCGGGATTAAAACAATTTTCACTCCACCGGAAGCCGATATCTCATTGAACGGTTCAAGGGTTCTGATTTCTTCTTTCTGGGCAATTACCAGGAAACTCACTCCAAAGAATATTGCCGTTAACAGGATTGCTTTTTTCATAATTTTTATCTTTTAACCTATGACGAACAGGCTCCTCGGATTGTTACAGGCCGGTTAATTTTTTCTTGTAATTATATAATTGCCCGCTACTATTTTCAAACCATCTTCCTCGGCATCGGATTCCAGGCGGTAAATTTTAAAAGGACGGCCCGTCATTTTTGAAAGTCCTTTGCCGGCAAGGGCGGCAAAATGATACCATTTTACTTTATTTTCAGGCTCACCCGAAATAAAGGATTTTACTTCAGACATAAGCGCTTCTCCGGAAACTTCATTTACAAGTACTTCCTCCGGCTCAGTACGATTTATTAATTCTTCATTGCGGGACCGGGTGAGAGCCAGAATTTCGGGATTCTCCGGTGAGATAAAAAGAGGTAACCTCGGATTGGAATGGCGGGCCAATGAAAAAGTATTTAAAGGATCAATATCCTGTTTCACCCACTTTACCTGATTGCCGGAGGCGTATAAAACTGTGCGGGGGCGCTGGGCTTTTCCGGACCTTTCAAAATTATTTTCTTTTGTTTCCTTTCCGGAGAAATTTTGCACATACCTACCCCGGAATTTTTCAGCAGGCGAAGAGAACGATTCACCGCGTAAGGCAAAATTTCCGGGATTCTGAAAAACAAAAAAGTAAAGCAAACTGCCTAATCCGGCCAGCAACAAAAAAGCAGCCGCCATGCGAAGCACAGGCATCAGGGAAAAAACTTTTTCTTCCCTGTATAATTGCTCCTTAAAGGGGTACTCAATTTCTTCAGAAACAATCCGCGTTTTTAAATACCATTCCAGGTCTTGCTTTAAAACCGGATTTATAACAAATATCTTCTTAAGGTGATCTTCCTCTTCTTCGCTCAAAATATTTTCTGCTTTCCCAATAATGAGATATTCGGCATAGGTTTGTTCTTGTACCGATACTTTCAGATTTTCCTTTCCATCAAAAACAGGATTTTCGGAAAAAGCTTCCGTAAGGGAGTGAATATGGGTTTCGGGGATAAAATCAGGATGGTTCTCAAGAAATAAATAAACTGCCTCTTCCTGTTCCGGATTCAGCTTACCTGCCTCCAGATCTTGCAGCCATTTATTAATATTTTCTTTGTTGATTTCCATCATATCAGATTATCCATTGAAACGAGAAACTTTTTTAAGGCCGTCCGCCCCCGGAATATATACACCTTTACCTGCGATTCGGTCAAGCCCGTTATCTCCCCTATTTCTTTATAGTCATACCCTTCAAAATCGCGCAATAAAATAACCGAGCGCTGTATGTCGGGAAGTTTTTCCAAAGCAAGCCTGAGTTGCTTTTTCAAATCGGGCTCCGGCATGTTTCCGGCAAAAACTTCCGGCATTACCTCCATGTTCACCATTTTCTTTCCTCTTCTGATTCCATCTATCATCGTCCGGTATCCGGTGGTAAACAACCATGATTTCGCCTTTAAAAAAGGAATGTCTTCGTGGTTTAGCCAGGCCTTTTCAAAGGTGTCCTGAACAAGATCCTTCGCAAGATCTTCATCCCGGACACTTTTAAGCAAGAACCGGAACAGGCGGTCTGCAAACAGATCTACACATTGGTTATACTCACCGGGACTCATGGGCTAAAGGTAGGACGAATTGGGCCCTTTGTTTGTTACAGGTTCGCAAAAAATAATTGAAAATTATTGATTATCAGTTCTTTACAGCCTAGTGGGCCTCCAGCCAGTTTGGTCCGGTTCCCACTTCAGCGAGCACCGGGATATCCAGAGGGAGTGCTTTTTCCATTAGTTCCTTTACCAGGGGCTTAATGGTATCAAGTTCTTTTTTATGCACGTCAAACACAAGTTCATCATGCACCTGAAGCAACATTTTTGTTTTCAGTTTTTGTGTTCTCAAGGCAGCGTCGATGCTGACCATGGCAATTTTAATCATATCGGCAGCGCTTCCCTGAATGGGTGCGTTGATGGCATTTCTTTCCGCAAATCCCCGTACGGTTTGATTGGAGGAATGAATATCAGGGAGGTAGCGTCGCCTGCCAAGAATAGTTTCCACATATCCTTTCGCCTTTGCATTTTCAATGCCCTGATCCATGTAGTTGCGGATACCGGGATATTGGGTAAAGTAATTATCTATAATTTCCTTTGCTTCCGCTCTTGGAATGCTAAGACGCTCGGCCAGTCCAAAAGCTGAAATCCCGTAAATAATACCAAAGTTCACCATCTTGGCCTTGCGGCGCATTTCAGCATCTACTTTATCAAGCTCCACATGAAATACTTTGGCCGCTGTAGCGGTGTGAATGTCCAATCCTTCTTTAAACGCTTCCATCATGCCCTGGTCTTTACTCATGTGGGCCATGATTCGCAGTTCTATCTGAGAATAATCTGCTGAAAGCAAAACAAAATCTTCCGATCCCGGAACGAATGCTTTTCTTATTTCCCTTCCCTTCTCTGTCCGGATGGGTATATTTTGAAGGTTGGGATTATCGGAGCTGAGTCGTCCGGTAACTGCCACAACCTGATTAAAGGTAGTATGAAGGCGGCCGGTTCCGGGATCCACTAATTGAGGGAGGGCATCAACATAAGTGTTTTTAAGTTTTTGAAGTTCCCGAAACTCCAGGATTTTATCTACGATCGGATGCTTCCCCCTGAGCTTGTCCAGCACATCCTCGCCCGTGGCAAACTGTCCCGTTTTGGTTTTTTTTGGATTTTCCACAATGCGAAGGGCACCAAACAAAACATCGCCTACCTGTTTGGGTGAAGAAATATTAAACTTCATCCCGGCTAATTCAAAAACTTCTTTTTCTCTTTCAGCGGCTTCGGCTTCCAGAATTTTTGAAAGTTCTCCCAATACTCCTGTATCTAATTTAATGCCTTCAAATTCCATCCGGCATAAAACCGGGATCAGGGGAGATTCAATTTCGTAGAAAATTTTTTCAGCTCCGCACTCAGCAAGCATGGGTTTAAAAACATGATACAGCTGTAATGTAACATCGGCATCTTCTGCGGCATAAACAGCAATGTCTTTCAGCGGAACATCTTTCATGCTCAGCTGATCTTTGCCTTTTTTTCCAATGAGCGAGGTAATGGAAACAGGCGAATAGTTAAGATATGTTTCGGCCAGCAAATCCATGCTGTGCCGCATATCCGGCCGAATAAGATAATGGGCAACCATGGTATCGAACAATTTGTTTTTTATTTCGATACCATAGCTGAGCACCATGGCCATATCGAACTTAATGTTCTGTCCGACCATTGTTTTATTCGGATCGGAAAAAACGGGTTCAAACTGTTGAAGAAAGGATCGTGCTTGTTCTTTTCCCTCAGGAACGGGAACATACCAGGCCTCCCCCATTTTTACGGAAAAGGAAATGCCAATGATTTCATCCTTCAGGGGATCGAGTCCGGTGGTTTCGGAATCAAAACAAAAGGTGTCGGCAGCATTTAAAATGAGTAACAGGCCGGAAATATCACTCTCGGTGTTGGCAATCTTATAATCTGTTGTAACATCGGCCAGGGTTTTCAGGGTGGGAACCATTTCAGATTCCGGTGGCGAATTTTCAGTCAGGGACTGAGCCAGTGGGTTGCCGAATAAATCCCGGTCAACTTCACTGTTTCCATTATCCTGGGAAAAAACCTTTGCTGCCAGGGTTCTGAACTCAAGCTCCTGAAAAACTTCCATGAGTTTTTCTTTGTCGGGAGGATCCAGTCGCAGCGATGTTTCATCGAATTCAATGGGCACATCACAAATAATGGTGGCGAGCATTCTCGACTGCAGGGCCAGATCTTTATTATTTTCGACCTTTTCCTTTAGTTTTCCTTTGAGTCCGGAAGTGTCTTTATAAAGGTTATCAATAGAGCCGTAATCACGAATCAATTGAATGGCGGTCTTCTCTCCCACACCGGGAATACCGGGAATATTATCAACCGAATCGCCCATAAGTCCCAGAATGTCGATCAGCTGATCTACATTTTTAATTTGCCATTTCTCACAAACTTCTTTCGGGCCCAGCACTTCGGCCTGACCTCCTCCGCGTGCGGGCCGGTAAATAAAAATGTTTTCAGAAACCAATTGGCCATAATCTTTGTCGGGCGTCATCATATAAGTAATGAAACCTTCCTTTTCTGCTTTTTTGGCAAGGGTTCCGATAACATCATCAGCCTCATAACCATCCAAACTAAGCACCGGAATATTAAACCCTTCAATTATTCTTTGAATAAAAGGGATGGCAAGAACAATATCTTCCGGAATATCCTCACGCTGGGCTTTGTAATCTTCAAAAGCCTCATGGCGCACGGTGGGTTCGGCCGTATCGAAAACCACAGCAATGTGACTGGGTTTTTCTTTTTTCAAAACATCCAGGAGGGTATTGGTGAAGCCGAAAATTGCCGAAGTGTTTAGTCCTTTGGAATTAACCCTGTGATTATTGGAAAACGCAAAATATGCCCGGTAGATAAGGGCAAAAGCATCGAGCAGAAATAGTTTTTTGTCCGTTTTCATTCTGAATAAATCACCTCCATAACGGTTTGCCCCACGGCTTTTAATGTTTTTTTATCGATTATGCTAAGGTTATCGGCATGCCGGTGATGGAAGGGACCGAAATCAGAGGTTGAAGGATCCATATGCACGATATCGATGGTGGGAATTCCGGCAAAAACATTCATGTTGTAATGATCATCGGTAATGGCTTGTACTTCATTTCGTACGAAAAAAGATCCGTAGCCGAGTTTCTCGGCGGTTCCCCACACTTTTTGAATAACATGTGCCGCGTATCTTTTAGAATTTCCCTCTACCGGAAAAGTAGCTCCTTTGGCTCCCACCATATCCAGCAGAATTCCGTAACTGGCCGTATAATTTTGTTTATGGGGGTACTTCGACCACCATTCGGAACCCTGGCAATAAACGGTTCCGTAATCTTCCATATCAAAAAATATTATGTCGATGCCAATGTTGGTGAGGGGTTTTTTCTGGATGTTTCTGGCTATTTCCAGGAGAACCGCTACCCCACTGGCTCCGTCGTTGGCTCCTTCAATGGGCTTGTCTTTGTTCTCGGTATCCCGGTCGGCCATGGGCCGGGTATCCCAATGCGCAGCAAGTAAAATTCTTTTTTTCAGTTCGGGTCGGAAGGAAGCTACAATGTTTTTCAGGGGAATCCGCTTTCCGTCGTATCCGATTACGGTTCCCTTATTGGGAAAAATTTCAAATCCATAAGCACGCATCATGCTGTCGAGGAACAAATGACATTGTTCATGAGGTTTGGTCAGGGGAACCCGTGGGCCGAAACCAACCTGTCGTTCAATAAAAAAATAGGCGGAATCTTCGTTGAATTGAGGAGCTTTTGAAAGAAGCACTTTGACTTTTCCATGATCGGGATCCTCGTCAATGGTTTCCGTTCCGCAAGCGTTAAACAGTGCCGCAATCAGGATGAGGCCGGCAAGGCGAACGGAATAATTAATCATGCGTGAGGTCTTTTTTTTCAATTTCCCAGGAGGAACCGGCTTTTGTATCTACCACTTTAATTCCCATTTTCAGGAGTTCATCCCGAATTTTATCAGAGGCGGCATAGTCTTTTTTTGCCTTGGCTTCATTTCGCAATTCAAGAAGCAGCTGAATGAGTCCATCGGCCACCAAAAGCCCGGGTTGGGTTTCCCCATCGGCTGAGGACAGATTTTTTTTGAGGCCGAATACATCAAAAACAAAATGATTAAAATGACTTTTCAGCTTTTCCAGATCACCGGCGTTCAGTTTCAGTTTCCCGTCATTAACGGAATTAATTATTTTAACTCCGTCAAACAAGGCCGCCAGCGCCAGAGGAGTATTAAAATCATCGTTCATGGCGGCGTAGGTATCGCCAATTATTTTTTGGATATCAACATCCGAAGTGCCTGAGGCTTTCAGTGAATCCAGCAACCCAACGGCTTTTATCAGGCGCTGAAATCCTTTTTCGGAAGCCTGCAGGGCCTCGTTGGAAAAGTCGAGGGTAGAACGGTAATGCGTTTGAAGCATGAAAAATTTTACGGAGATGGGATCGTAGGCTTTTTCAAGAAGTGGGTGGGAACCTTCAAACAATTCGCCGGGAAGAAATCCGTTTCCGGCACTTTTCGACATCCGGACTCCATTTACGGTAAGCATGTTTGCATGAAGCCAGTAACGCACAGGCGGGTGACCGGAACAGGCAATATTCTGGGCAATTTCATTGGTATGGTGGGTGGGAATAAGATCCATTCCTCCTCCATGAATATCAAAGGTTTCACCCAGGTATTTGGTACTCATGGCCGAGCATTCGATGTGCCAGCCGGGAAATCCTTCGCCCCAGGGAGAAGGCCAGCGCATAATGTGGGATGGCTTAGCCTTTATCCACAACGCGAAATCCAGTCTTCCCTTTTTCTCGTCCTGTCCGTCAAGGTCGCGGGTATTAGCCAGCAGATCTTCCATTTTTCGGTTCGACAATTCCCCGTAATTGTTTTCCTTCCAGTACTTTTCCACGTCAAAATAAACCGAGCCGTTTACCACATAGGCAAAGCCCCGTTCAATAATTTTTTTGGTCATTTCAATCTGTTCGCAAATATGACCGGTGGCGGTAGGTTCAATCGAAGGAGGAAGCGTATTAAATTTTTGCATTACCTCATGGAAGCCCAAACTGTACTTCTGAACAATTTCCATGGGTTCCAACTTATCGAGGCGGGCCTTTTTGGATATTTTGTCTTCGCCTTCATCGGCGTCACCTTCCAGATGTCCGGCATCGGTAATATTTCTGACATACCTCACCTTATATCCCAGGTGCATCAAATAGCGAAATATAATATCGAAGGAAATGAAGGTACGGCAATTGCCAAGATGCACATCATTGTATACGGTAGGGCCACAGACATACATTCCCACATAGGGAGGATTGATGGGTTTAAAGGCCTCCTTTTTGCCGGAAAGGGTATTAAAAAGCTGGAGATTGTGATCCATAAAGCGGATTTAAAGTTAGTGAAAAAGGGAAAACATCCGCTGTATTAAAAGGAAAAGCCCCGGGGTAAAACCGGGGCTGAAATCCAAATATCGGGGGAGGGGGATGCTACTTATTTTCTTCCAGTGGAGCATCACCTACATAGAAGCCGTTTTTGAACACCTGAATAGAAATCAGGATTCCGTCCTTGTTGTAGATGTAGTCCTTCCCGTCAATGAGCTTATAATTCTTGAACACGCCATCTTTAGATAGCTGCATGTTCTTGTTGTAGAGTTTGTAATAACCGTTTCCGTCAAAAATTTTCAGCTCTCCCTTATTCACGTTGTCCTTTTTAGGATCAACAACAGGGGCTTTGCTTGCGTCTTTGGGAACATCCGGCTTTTCAGCAACAATGGGTGTGCGTGGTGCGTAGGTTTCGGAGTTGCCGGCATCAAACTGACCATTATTGAAGGCTTTTTTGCTTTTCAGGTCACCGTTTTCATAACGCTCTTCCCACACTCCGGCTTCCTTTCCGTCTTTCATTTCACCCTTCATCATAACATTTCCATTTTCATGATAATAGGTTTGTGTTCCTTCCCGCTTTCCGGAATTATTGTATTTAAAGTCGTAAAATAGCTGTCCGTTCGGATGATACATTTTATATTCACCCACCCAACGGTTGTTTTCCCAAACACCTTCTTCCATTACCTTTCCGTCTTCGTAATAGATTTTGGCGTAACCCTTGGCACGGTTATTATCAAAAGTAATTTCACTTTTCTTATTTCCGTTGGGGAAAAAAGAAATCCAGACTCCTACCTTTTTGTTGTCTTTGTAGTCACCTTCTTCCACTTTTGCAGATGGCCCGTAATTAGGCAGCCGCTTAATATCGTTAGTGTATACCCAGTGACCTTGCTTCAAACCGGAGGGGTCGGTATAATTGGTCTGGCCGTTTTGGTCAGCAAAAGCTACCCGTCCAAATCCAATTAAGGCTAGTATGAATAGTAGTTGGCGCATAGTATTGCTAGGGATGTAAAGTTAATTGATTATACAGGATATGACAAAAAAGGTTAGAACTTTTAGACAAAATTTGAATGGAATTCGACAAAATACGGGCCAAAAAAGATTTGAAGCCCTCTAAAATCAACTGGTCTGAGGATTTTGGCAATTAAACGAAAAAAAACCGTTATTGGTCGCAAAATGGGTCAAAAAACCCTAAAAAAGAAAAACCAAATGTCCCCCAAAATAGTACCTGTCAGACTTTTAAGCAGGATTTTGAGATGCGCCCCAGGAAAATCCGTTTGTTTTTATGCCGACAAGATTCAGGGCACGGTTGGTAATTGTTCTTGCCAATTGACTAAAATCAGCGGGTTTTGAGTAAAAAGAGGGAGATGCGGGCAGGATAATTCCTCCTGCGAGGGTAATGGTTTCCATGTTTTTGATATGGATGAGATTCAAAGGGGTTTCGCGGGTAATCAGAATCAGGCGATTTCGTTCCTTGAGCATTACATCTGCGGCACGCGTAATAAGATCGTTGGAAATGCCACCGGCAATACGACCCAGGGTTCCCATAGAGCAGGGACAAACAATCAATGCCTGGCATCCACCCGACCCGGAAGCCATGGGAGCGGTAAAATCATTTCTATCAAATACAGGGAAAGGATATTGGGAATAACCGGAATCGCCCAATTCGGTTTCCCATACAAACTTTGCATTTCCGGAAAAAACCAGGGATACATTTTCGGCGGGAAAATTAATTTCCATTAAGGTGTTGAGCAATTCCCTGGCATAAACAGCTCCGCTGGCTCCCGTGATTGCGATGCCTATCTTCATCATATCGTTTCCGCTTTTTTACCAAAGGTTTTGCGTACGGAAAAACTCAGAGAATTATTAAACTCACCCCGATTAAACCACACCGATTTTCCGGATGGATGAGGCCGGACCGGAATGATGGAATACGAGTACCGCAAAATAACTTCCCAGCCGTTTGACAAATAATAGCCCAATCCCGAATGAAAAGGAATTTCTGTCCGGTTAAAGGGCCTTCGGCCGGTAATGTCGAGGTAATTGTTTTCTTCTCTTACCCTCACTAAAATGCCGATTCCGGAACCCAGCTCGGCCAGCAGGTGACGCTTTTCAAATTCCATTCTGAACAACAGGGGAATATCCACATAGTCCAGATCAAGGAGGTATTGATTGAGGTCGTTTTTGTTTGGGTCGGGAATTTTTCGGGCCCCTTTCATAAAATAACTGATTTCAAGCTGAAGGTGGGTATGGTCGCCCGTTTTCACACGCGAGTAAAATCCTGCAGTTAGTCCGGCTTTTTTATATCCGGCATACCCATCGCCATCGTATTGGGATGCTGTAATTCCCAATAGCAAACCCGATTTAAATATATTTTGGGAGGTCAGTTTGAAAGAAAAAACCGAAGTGATTAAAACCAGAAAAAGCAAAATGCTTTTTGGTTTCATCCTTAAACGGTTAAAATTTCTTTTTCCTTCCGATCCAGATGATTGTCTACCTTTTTGGTATAATCGTCTGTAATTTCCTGAATTTTAGTTTCTGCGCCTTTTTTTTCGTCTTCAGGAAGCTTGTCAAGTTTTTTCAATTCTTCAAGCGCTTCTTTTCGCGCGGCTCGAATGGAAACCTTTGCAACCTCACCTTCAGACCGGGCTTTTTTCACCAGTTCTTTTCTTCTTTCTTCGGTGAGAGCCGGCACATTGATAATCACCAGCGATCCGTTATTGGTGGGATTAAAGCCCAGGTTTGCGGCCTGAATGGCTTTAATAATAGGATCCAACATGGCTTTTTCCCAGGGTTGAATGGAAAGCGTTCTTGCATCAGGGGTGCTGACATTACTTACCTGGTTTAAAGGTGTTCGAACACCATAGTAATCCACAAAAATTCCGTCGAGCATGGCAGGATTTGCTTTCCCGGCTCTTACTTTTAGCAGTTCCGATTCCAGGTGAGTAATGGAATTTTCCATTTTCTCACGCATCATGTCGGCAATTAATTGAACATCTTCATTCATAGGCAAAAGTTAAAATTCTACGAGGGTTCCCACCTGCTGACCGTCGAGGACTTTCAACAGGTTACCTTCTTTGTTCATGTCGAAAACAATAATAGGAAGTTTGTTTTCATTGCAGAGTGTAAAGGCGGTCATATCCATAACTTCGAGGCCCTTGGCATACACTTCGCTGAAAGTAATGCGTTCGTATCGGGTAGCGGACTTATCTTTTTCGGGGTCGGCAGAGTAAATTCCGTCAACCCGGGTTCCTTTCAAAATTACATTAGCTTCAATTTCTATGGCACGCAGGGTAGCTGCGGTATCCGTGGTGAAATAGGGGTTTCCTGTTCCCGCGCCAAAAATTACCACCCTTCCTTTTTCAAGGTGACGAATAGCTCTTCTGCGGATAAATGGCTCGCAAATCTGATCCATGGAAATGGCGCTAAGGAGCCGGGTCTGAACCCCGTTTTTCTCGAGGGCAGACTGAAGAGCCATGGAATTAATGACGGTGGCAAGCATCCCCATATAATCGGCCTGAACACGATCCATGCCTGAAGCCGCACCCTCAATACCACGGAAGATATTGCCTCCGCCAATCACAACAGCAACCTGAACTCCGCTTTCCGAAACACGCTTTATTTCTTCGGCATATTGGCTGAGCCGGTTATTATCGATGCCGTAAGAACGATCTCCCATAAGGGATTCGCCGCTTAATTTTAACAGGATACGATTATAGTGCATAGGGACAGGGGTTAAAGATATAATAAATAAAAAAAAACCCCGGAAAATCCGGGGTTAATAATTTATCCAAGGGCGACCCGTTTAAAGGCAACCACTTTTAGTTTATCGTCATTTTCTTTCAGGTACTGGGCAATGGTTTTCTTAGCGTCTTTAATGAATTCCTGGTTCATCAGGGTAGATTCCTTATAGAACTTTTCGATTTTCCCTTTGGCAATCATTTCGATTTTATCCTCAGGCTTGCCTTCGGCTCTGATTTGTTCTTTGGCAATTTCTATTTCCTTGGCAAGAAGCGTGGCATCCACATCGTTGCGGTCAATGGCCACGGGAGCCATGGCAGCTACCTGCATGGCCACATCTTTTCCGATTTCAGGCTTGGGCAGGGAATTGTTAAAACCTACGATGGTGGCCAGTTTATTTCCGGGATGGTTATAAGCAACCACTTCTCCGCCTTCAACCACTTCATAGCGGCTCAGTTCAATTTTCTCTCCGATTTTTCCAACCTCCTCGGTAATTTTATCGCCAATGGTAAGTCCGTTTCCGGCAAAGGATTGCTGAAGGAGTTCTTCGCGGGAAGCAGGCTTTTTTTCAATAGCGATATCGATAATGGTTTCAACCACTTTTCTGAAATCCTCGTTTTTAGCAACGAAGTCTGTTTCGCAGTTCAGCGCTACCAGCACACCTCTTTTTCCGTCCTGAGTTGTTTTGGCAATAACAACGCCTTCTTTGGCATCCCGGTCGCCCCGGTTTGCCGCAACTTTTTGTCCTTTTTTCCTTAAAATTTCAATGGCAAGGTCAAAATCTCCGTTCGACTCGGTAAGTGCCTTTTTACAATCCATCATTCCGGCACCTGTAACCTGCCGGAGTTTATTTACGTCTGCTGCTGTAATAGACATGGTTCTTTTTCCTCAGGTATGATTAATCTTTCTTTTCGGGTTTGCCTCCGGTTTTCTTGGTGGAGACAATTTTCTTTTGAATTTTCCGCTTTTCTTTTACCGACTCTTCGTGTTCTTCATCAACGTCAGCTTCGATAAGCTCCATTTTTTTAGCACGCTTTGCTTCTTCATTGGTTCCTTCTTCAGCGGCTTTTTCACGCTCCAGAGCTTCTTTATCCTTGTCGATTTTTCTTTCGCTCAAGCCTTCCTGAATGGCATTTGTAACCACTTCAATAATGTAGTCGATGGATGCGCTTGCGTCGTCATTGGCCGGAATGGCGTAGTCGACCTGATTGGGATCGGCATTGGTATCAACAATTGCAAAAGTTGGGATGTTAAGCCTTTTTGCTTCGGCAACGGCAATGTGTTCCTTTACGATGTCTACAATGAAAATAGCGGCAGGAATCCGGGTAAGGTCGGCAATGCTACCAAACTGATTTTCAAGTTTTGCTCTTTGACGAGCGATGGAGAGCCTCTCCTTTTTGGAAATATTATTAAAGGTACCATCGGTGCTCATTTTGTCGATGGTGGCCATTTTCCGCACGGAACGGCGAATGGTAGCAAAATTAGTCAGCATTCCACCGGGCCAGCGCTCGGTTACGAAGGGCATGTTTACATTTCTAACCTTATTTGCAACCAGGGTTTTTGCCTGCTTTTTTGTAGCGACAAAAAGAACTTTTTTGCCGGACTTGGCAATTTGTTTCAGGGCCGCAGCGGCTTCGTCGAGTTTAACAACGGTTTTATGAAGGTCGATGATGTGAATGCCGTTTTTCTCCGTAAAAATATAAGGAGCCATGGCGGGATTCCATTTTCTTTTAAGGTGACCGAAATGTGCACCTGCTTCCAGTAGTTTATCAAAATTTGCTTTAGCCATTCTGAATTTGCTTGTTGTTTTAATTTCTGAATTTTAACGTTTAGAGAACTGGAAGCGCTTCCGGGCTTTTTTCTGGCCGGGCTTTTTCCTTTCTACCATGCGTGGGTCGCGGGTAAGAAATCCTTCCTTTCTGAGTTTGGGTTTGCTTTCGGCATCCAGCTCTACCAGAGCACGGGCAATTCCAAGGCGGATGGCTTCGGCCTGACCGGTAACCCCTCCTCCTTCAACGATTACACGTAAATCATATTTTCCTTCCAGCCCGAGTGTATTAAGCGGCTGGGTAACTTTATACTGAAGCAGTGGGCTTGCGAAGTAAACTTTGAAATCACGACTGTTTACTTCGATATTTCCCTTTCCCTTTTGAAGGTATACCCGGGCAATGGAGGTCTTTCTGCGACCTACGGTGTTGATTACTTCCATTTTTATTTATTGTGTGCGATAATTGTTTTTAAATCTACCTTTTTAGGAGCCTGTGCGCTATGTGGATGTTCAGAACCAACAAAAACATGCAGGTTTCGGAACAACTGATTCCCCAATTTATTTTTAGGAAGCATTTTGCGAACCGCTCTTTCAATCAGAAACTCAGGCTTTTTCTCCAATACTTCCTGGGCCGTAGCATGCCGCTGTCCGCCGGGATAATCCGTATGCCGGGTGTAAACCTTTTCCTCGATTTTGTTTCCGGTAAGTTTTACTTTTTCAGCATTGATAACAACCACATGATCTCCGCAATTTACATTGGGAGTGTAATAGGTTTTGTTTTTCCCTTTAACAAGGTAAGCTACCTTGCTGGCCAGACGACCCAGGGTTTCATTTTCTGCATCCACAAGCAGCCAATCCTGCTTTACAGTTGCCTTGTTGGCGTAAACTGTTTTGTAACTTAGTGTATCCACTTTATTGTCAATTAATTACTTACAACAATACATTGCCCCTTAAAAAGGGGTTGCGAAGATAGTAAGTTATTTTAATTCGGCAAAACCTTAATGCCTATTAAAATTCTTTAGTTTTATAATATTGCGGTCCGGTTTTTGGAAATCCGGTTCCAACCTTCCTACATATGACGATACCATTAAACCCTATTCATGCTAAGACCCTGATAATGTGCGCAATATTGATTTGTGCCGGAGGGTTAACCAAAGTTAATGCCCAGGTCAATTGCCAACCGGGTGCCTTTACCGGAGATAAGGTGAATGAGGGTCAGGGAATCTTAATTCTGGAGTTCGACCCCAACGATCTTTATTATGAAGAAAGGAAGGAGTTGATGCAGGATACCTTTTGGGTAAGCGGGAACCTTACCCGTCAGAAAGATTGCCTTTTCTCAGGAAACGCCCGTGGTAAAAACGGCAAACTTTATTCCTTTTCCCGGATTCAGATAAAACTGGCCTCAAAAGTTGTTGACGCACCACCCGATTGCAAACCGGGAGCTTCCTTCGGAGTGGTAATTCCACCTGAAACCGAAGTAGAATTACTTGCCATTCACGGATCTGATATTTACGCTTTAATACATCCCGATCTCGTTGGGGAACGGATGCGGACAAAGACCTCCCTGAAACCTCTTGATGGCTGCTGGTATGAAGGACAGTTAACCGACGACCAGAAAAATGCGTATGTGTTTTTTAAAATTCAGGTAAAGACCGGAATTTCCGGCTTTGAAGGACAGCAAAAGGGCCTGGCAAAAAAAGATAACCTTCTTATTAAAGATGGTTTTTTCGCCGACCCAATTCTTCCCAAGGGAACCCAGGTAGTAATTCTGGACATCGCCAGCAATGATATATTTTACCCGAACCGGGCTATTATTATCGGAAAGTCGGGAAAGTCAACCGAAGATTTAAAGTCGCTCGGAAATGGCTGGTATTCAGGCAATATCATGAGCTCGGAGGGAACTTCTTACCTCTTTTTCAAAGTCAGACTGGGCCCCAAATAATTTTTTTTTGAAAAGTCGAAAAAAATCAAAAAATATACCTATATTTGTATATACATTATTAGTATAAACATTGAATATTGAATCTGAAATAAAGCAAACAAACTTTGGAAGTGAGGGTCACAAGGCGGCCATTAATATTCTTTTTACCGGAAACTGGCTATATGCACACATGGCCAAAATTTTAAAACCGCATAAAATCAGTCCGGAGCAATATAATGTAATGAGGATTCTTCGGGGGCAACACCCCAAACCGGCTACGGTGGGATTACTTACGGCTCGGATGCTGAATAAAATGTCGAATGCAAGTCGCCTGGTAGAAAAACTTAGACAAAAAGGCCTTTGCGATCGAAAGTTAAATGACACCGACAGAAGAGCATGCGATGTTTCGCTTACCTCAAAGGGGCTGGACTTGCTGAATAAACTCGATCAGGAAATGGAATTAAGCCAACAACTTTTTGAGCATATGGACAAAAAGGAAATGCAAATGCTGAATTCCCTCCTCGACAAAGTGAGAAACTGAAAATTTTTTCTTAAATTATATGTATATACAACAAAAACCAAAAATCATGAAAAAGACACTTGTATTTATCGGATCGCTAATTGGGCTTGCAGCCCTTATTGCTTTTACCCCTGTTGGGGGCGAAAGCGGAAATTTTAAAATTTTAACGGATGTAAGTTCAGTGGAGTGGAAAGGCAAGAAGGTAGGTGGAGAACATGTGGGAACCATTAAGCTTCAGGAAGGAGCATTGACCGTTGAGAACGGAAAAATAACATCCGGAAACATTACGGTTAACATGGGCACTATTGAAAACAAAGATCTTTCGGGCGACATGAAAGCCAAACTTGAAGGCCACTTGAAATCAGCCGATTTTTTTGATGTGTCAAAGTTCCCGGAAGCTACTTTCAAAATTACAGAAGTTAAAAGCCCGGCCAAATCAGGTGGAAAACACACCGTTACCGGAGAAATTACCATAAAAGGGAAAACTGAAGTTATCAGTTTCCCCGCTTTAATTAAATTGAAAGACGGGAAATTCGCTGCCACGGGTGAAATGACAATCGATCGCAGTAAGTTTGATGTTCGCTATGGTTCAAAAACATTTTTTGAAGACATCGGCGACAAAATGATTTATGATGATTTTACCCTGAAATTCAATATTGCAGGAACTAAAACCAAATAAACATGGAAAACCAAAAATTAAAAATTACGGTTCTTCCGAACGGACCCTTAATGGTTGAAGGAAAAATTTCGGTAGAAAAACCCGATGGGATTTGCGATGAACATGAAGCCAAGGCTTTTCTTTGTCGCTGCGGACACTCAACCAAAAAACCATATTGTGACGGAAATCACAAAAAGAACAATTTTGAAGGTTAAATAAAAAAAGGGGGCAGAGCCCCCTTTTTTTATTTAATGACCCCCAGCTCCTTCCCTACCCTGGCAAAAGCCTCAATGGCTTTATCAAGATGTTCTTTTTCGTGAGCAGCACTCAGTTGTACTCTGATCCGGGCTTGCCCCCTTGGGACTACCGGAAAGAAAAACCCGATAACATAAATGCCTTCGTCGAGCAATCGGGCGGCAAATTCCTGAGATAGCTTGGCATCATATAGCATTACCGGTACAATGGCGCTTTCCCCATCCTTTATTTCAAGTCCGGCCTTTTTAATTCCTTCCTTAAAATATTTAACATTATGCTCCAGTTTATCCCGGAGTTCGGTGGTTTCACTAAGCATTTCAAGAACGGCTAATGTTCCTCCCACAATAGATGGGGCCAGGGAATTACTGAACAAATAGGGTCTTGACCTTTGCCGGAGCATAGCAACAATTTCCTTTTTGGAAGCGGTGAAGCCTCCCATAGCTCCACCCAGGGCTTTCCCGAAAGTTCCGGTAACAATATCCACACGATTCATGACATTCTTCAACTCAATGGTTCCTCTTCCTGTTTTTCCGATAAACCCTGATGCATGGCTTTCGTCAACCATTACCAGAGCATTATATTTATCCGCCAGGTCACATATTTTATCCAAGGGGGCTACAAAACCATCCATGGAAAAAACCCCATCAGTAACAATCATTTTAAACCGGCATCCCGAAGCAGCCTTCAATTGCTCTTCCAGATCCTTCATATCCTGATTTTTGTACCGGAATCGCTTTGCTTTACACAAACGAACACCATCAATAATTGATGCGTGGTTCAGCTCGTCGGAAATAATTGCATCTTCATCGCCCAGCAGGGGTTCGAACACGCCCCCGTTGGCATCGAAACAAGCCGCATACAAAATAGCATCTTCCTGACCTACAAAGGCTGCAATTTTCTCCTCCAGTTCCCGGTGTATATCCTGGGTTCCGCAAATAAAACGCACACTGCTCATTCCATACCCTCGCGATTCTAAAGTTTTGGCAGCAGCGCGTGTTACATTCGGGTGGGATGAAAGTCCGAGATAATTATTGGCGCAAAAAATTATTACTTCTTTTCCGGCGGTTGTCTTTACAACGGGACCCTGGGGGGTGGTTAAAATTCTCTCCTTTTTAAAAAGCCCGGCTTCTTCGATTTGCTGAAGCTCGTTGGTTAAATGGTCTTTGAGTTTTCCGTACATGGGACAAATTTAAGAATCCATCTGACAAATTTTCTCAGGCCCCGGGTAAATTTCGGTTCCCAAAATTCTTTCCATATTTGCAGTTAGCTATGCGTAAGAAAATCTTATTACTTGGATCCGGAGAACTCGGTAAAGAGCTGGTTATTTCCTTACAACGATACGGGCAGGAGGTAATTGCCGTTGACTCCTATGCCGGGGCGCCGGCCATGCAGGTGGCGAATGGGTTTGAGGTTATTAACATGCTGGACGGAGAATCCCTCGACAGGGTTGTTGCCAAGCACAAACCCGATCTTATTGTGCCTGAAATTGAAGCCATCCGTACCGAGCGATTTTACGAATATGAAAAAAAAGGGTTGGAGGTTATTCCCTCGGCACGGGCTGCAAATTTCACCATGAACCGAAAGGCTATCAGGGATCTTGCCGCAAAAGAATTAGGTCTGAAAACTGCCCGCTACCAATATGCCACCACTCTGGAACAGTTTTCAAAAGCCGTTGAAGAAATTGGAATTCCCTGCGTGGTAAAACCCCTCATGTCTTCCTCCGGAAAGGGACAGTCGGTGGTAAAAACCAAATCCGATGTTGAAAAATCCTGGGACTATGCCATTGCCGGATCGCGGGGCGATTTAAAAGAAGTTATCATAGAGGAATTTATTCCTTTCGAATCAGAGATTACCCTGTTAACAGTAACCCAAAAGAAAGGACCTACCCTTTTTTGTCCGCCCATTGGTCATCGCCAGGAAAGAGGCGACTACCAGGAAAGCTGGCAGCCGCACTCCATGGATGATACCATGTACAGGGAAGCCTGTTCGATGGCTGAAAAAGTTACCCGTGCCCTTGGCGGTTCCGGCATCTGGGGGGTTGAATTTTTTCTTACCAAAGACCAGGTTTACTTTTCCGAATTAAGTCCGCGCCCTCACGATACCGGCATGGTTACCCTGGCCGGCACCCAGAATTTTTCAGAATTTGAATTGCATGCTCGTGCCATTCTGGGTTTGCCCATTCCTGAAATTACCCTTGAGCGAAATGGTGTGAGTGCAGTAATATTATCCGAACTTGAAAAAGGCATTCCGGAGTATTCCGGCCTGGAAGAAATTGCTGCTCATCCAAAATCAGACTTCAGAATTTTTGGAAAACCTGAACTCAGGAAATACCGGAGAATGGGAGTTGTTGTTTGCTGGGATATTCCCGGCAGCAGCACGGATGAGTTGCGGAAAAAAGCCAAATCTCTGGCTTCCAAAGTTACCATCGGAGCCCAAAATCAGGACCCGGTCATTGCATCAAAATAAGTTTTAAAGCCCGGACTTGCGGGAGATTTTATTACAAACAGGCGGGCGGAATCAGCCACCTCCGTTTTCAGGGAATCTTCTCCTGAGATTTGCACAAAATCGTGGGCCTCAATCTGAGTACCGTTAAGGTTGAGACTTCCCTCAATGCAATAAACGCTGTAAAAATAGCGAGGCTCCAAATCAATCACACCGGTCCCTGCTGAAAGTGTAATTTCCTGTATGAAATCAATCTTTGAGGACATTTCAAAGGGAGATCCTTTCCCCTTGATTTGCTTAATTTTCATTCCACGGGATTCCGAAACAGGAAAGGCTTCGGCAGGATAATCGCTGTAGGATGCAGGCTGGGAAAGTGATTTTGACAAATCAGGATCGAACCAAATCTGGAAAATAGCAGATCCCTCATTCAGTTTTTCAGCATGAACGATACCGTTTCCTGCCCGGATAATCTGGGCATCTCCTGCCTTTAATTTTTTCCATCCCTTCATCCGGTTGTCGTAATGTTCGATTTCACCTTTCAGAACATAACTCATTATTTCAAATCCCTTATGCGGATGTTCGTCGATCAAACCTCCGGAATCACTCCAGGCGTGGGCCCAGTAAAACAAAGTTGAATACGGTTTCAGGGCACCACCATCCTGAGGAAACCCTATGGGTTTGTTTTCCAGAATTTTTCCGAAGTTAAAAGAGCCTTTGGCCTGTTGATCTTTTGGATAATGCTTTAACATACCCTTAAGTTACAAATTTTTATCCTTTCCAGCGGTACATTTTTCCGGGCAAAGAGGCAACATGTCCGGAAAATTCCATCTGAAGAAGCAGAGACAATACCTTGCCGGTATCCAGGCCGCTCCGAAAGGAAATTTCATCAAGATGCAGGGTTCGTGATTCCAGGAATAAGTTTTCAAGCTGCTTTTCCGGCCCGGTAAGCGGGGGTTTCGATTTGCCGGAGGATTTCAATTCCCAGCCCAATAAAAATTCAAAATCCTTTTCCGACTGAACCAGGGCCGCCTTATGGGTTTTAAGCAGGTAATTGCAACCGGACGACCAATGATCGTCCAATCGGCCAGGCACTGCAAAAACCTCACGGTTATATGAGTTCGCCAGCTCGGCGGTAATAAGCGAACCGCTTCTGATGCCTGCTTCCACGACCAGGGTAGCATCGGAAAGTCCGGCTATAATCCTGTTTCTGCGAGGGAAAAAATCAGGATGTAGTGTGGTGCAGGATGGAAATTCAGAAATAAGACCACCGGTATCCAGGATTTCCGAAACAAATTTTTCGTGTTTCTGAGGATAAATCATGTCGAGCCCATGGGCCACCACAGCAATGGTGGGAATATTATTTTTTACGGCTTCCATATGTGCACAGATATCGATGCCGTATGCCAATCCGCTTACCACGGTGGCGTTGTACAGGGATAAACCCTTCACCAGTTTTTCGCAAATGTTTTTTCCATAGGGAGTAGCTTTCCGGCTTCCTACCACAGCCATCACCCGGCTCACATTAGATTTTACATTTCCTTTTACATATAGAACCAGGGGAGCATCGTTACAGGCCTTTAACCGGACCGGGTATTCGGGGTCATCGAAAAATATCAGGTCGATACCGTTTTTCTCAGAAAAGCGCATTTCAGATTCTGCCTGCTGCAAGACCTCCCTTTTCAGAATTTCCTTTAAGGTAAGGGCGGGTATGCCCGGTATCTTTTTCAAGGCAGATTTCTTTTCCTTAAAAAGGGCTTCGGCGTTTCCCACAGCCTCGAGCAGGAACCTGGCCCTTACAGGACCTACTTCAGGCAAAAAGGTTAGTCCCAGCTTGTACAGGTTCTCGGCATACATCATTTTCAAAATTTATTTACCTTGGTATTCCGGCAAAAATATCAGGACTATAAACCGGAGATTGGTTTTAAATTAAACCTTGTATATGCAGCGATCTTTACCTATTCTGGTATTTTTCTTAGGCCTTGTAAATGGCCTCATAGCCCAGGAAACTTTATTCAAAGGACGCGTAACAGATTCCATTTCCGGAGAACCCATACCTGGGGCAGCTATTAAAATCAAAAATGGTCCGGGCAAAGTGAGCGACATTAACGGAAACTTTGAGTTTTCGGTTCCCAATGGTACCCGTGAATACAGCGTTTCGTTCGTAGGATATAAAACATTTTCGGGGTCAATCAATTTTTCGGGAGAAACTCTTGAAATGACTTTCAGGATGAAAGAAAGTGCCACCGAATTGGGTGTAGTTGTAGTTTCGGCTGGAAAATTCGAACAAAAACTGGAGGAGGTTACGGTGAGTATGGAGGTGTTGAAACCGGATCTTATCGAAAACAAAAACACCAACAATCTGGAACACATTATGGATCAGATTCCCGGGGTATCGATGCTGGAGGGCCAGGTCAATATCAGAGGCGGCAGCGGATTCAGTTATGGGGCCGGCAGCAGGGTTATATTATTGGTTGATGACCTGCCCATGCTCAGTGCCGATGCCGGAGATGTAAAATGGAATTTTCTTCCGGTTGAAAATATTGCTCAGGTAGAAGTTATTAAAGGAGCCTCTTCCGCACTCTTTGGTTCAAGCGCATTGAACGGGGTTGTAAACCTCCGAACGGCCTATCCTACTGAGGTTCCAAAAACAACGGTAAACATTTCATCGGGTATGTACGATGACCCCCGGCGAAAAGAATTGCAATGGTGGGGAACCAACAACCCTACATTTTCAACCGCGAATTTTTTTCATTCCAGGCAGGTGGGTCGCCTGGATCTGGTTCTTGGAAGTCAGCTTTTTTCGGATGAGGGTTATCGCGAGCTGGAAAAAGAACAACGATTCAGGTTCAATACAAATCTCAGGTACCGGTTTAAAAAAGTACCGGGTTTAAATGCCGGGGTAAATTTCAATGTTATGCGAACCACGGGAGGGCTTATGATTTTATGGGCGGGTGCCGACAGTGCCTATAAACCTCAGGGGGGAGACATTCAGCTTTATAACAATACCCGTTTCAGCGCCGATCCCTTTGTAACTTATTTCCACGAAAAAAAGGGGAAGCATTCTTTCCGGAGCCGGATTTTCGAAACCGACAACCGCAATTCCACCGATCAAAGTTCCCTGGGCAGGTTAATTTATGGAGAGTATCAATTTCAAACACCTGAAAAAAACGGAAGGATTTTTACCACAGGGATTTCAGGCAACTGCAGCGAAGTAATATCCGACAGCCTTTACGGTTATCATACCAGCTCTAACCTGGCCGTATATTTTCAAGCCGACAAAAAATACAAACGCTGGAATTTCTCGTTTGGAATCAGGGGGGAATATTTTAAAGTTGATACCGCCCAAACCCGGTTCGATATTAATCCCGGAAAAGACACTTTGATGTTGCCGGTTTATCCCGTTGCAAGAGCCGGTGTTAACTATGAAGCCGCACAGGCAACATTTCTCAGGGCTTCATTCGGACAGGGTTACCGGTTCCCATCCATTGCCGAAAAATTTATTAAAACTACTGTAGGGGGTTTGGTTATTTACCCCAATCCTGAATTGCAACCCGAAACCGGATGGAGTGCGGAAATTGGGGTTAGGCAGGGCTATCACATTAAAAAGTGGAAAGGGTATGCCGATCTGGCATTATTCTGGACTGAATACAGGAACATGATGGAATTTAATCTGGGCTATCATTTCCCACCCGGAACCACACAACCTACCCTGGTAGATTATTTTACATACTTCGGTGCCAAATCAGTAAATGTTGGACAAACGCGCATTCAGGGAGCTGAGCTTTCGCTGGGTGGCAGTGGGAGCCTGGGAAAAAAATCAACCCTGAATATTCTGGGAGGCTATACATATATAAAGCCTGTGAACCTGAATTTTGACAGCACTTACCGAACCTCGTTCAGCGACTCAAGCATAAATATTTTAAAGTACCGCTACGAGCATATGGCAAAACTGGATATTCAATACGACTGGAAGAAGTTATCGGTAGGAATAAGTCTCAGGTATAACAGTTTCATACGGAATATTGACCGGGCTTTTGTTGAACCTCTGTTCAGCGACATTTTACCTACCTGGAACAGTGGCTTATATATACTTCCCGGTTTAAAAGAATACCGCGAAAAAAACAATAAGGGCGAATTAATTGTGGATCATAGAATATCGTGGGAATTGACGAAAAATGCCAGAATTAATTTTGTTACCAACAACCTGTTTAATGTGGAATACATGGGCCGTCCGGGTGATATGCAGCCCCCCCGGAACTATTCCCTTCAGGTTATTCTTAAGTTCTGACAATTAATAGTTAAATTAGCATATGCAAAGATTTGAAACGGGAGATGTTCTTACTTTTTCAAAATGTGAGGTTACTTTAATCAGTCATAATATATTACACCTCCGGATTTTCGACAATGTACATTTCGAAGTGGAAGATATCCTGGAATCTTTTGAGCTTATCAATCGTTTACGGGGAGACCGGAAATTCGGGAATATCGTTGAATCCGGGAAAAACACCAGCTACGGACCGGGAGTTCATGAAATAGGTGCCAAACCGGAAATGAATGTTTTTACCCTTGCCGAGGCGATTATTGTTCATTCACTGCCCCAAAAGTTAATAGGTAATTTTTATATGCAACTCATGGGAAAGTCCAAAATTCCCACCAAAATGTTTTCCGATTTTCCTTCCGCCTGCTCCTGGCTTGCCCGAACCCTTGAAAATCTGGAAAAATCCAAAAAAAAGAAAAGTTTAAAACCGAATAGGGTTTAAAGATTATCCGATTTAAACGTTTAACTACCGGATAATTCCGAACATGGTCGTTTCCTTTGGCGAACCATGAAACGGATTATTATTTTTTTGTGGCTGGCACTTCCACTGACAGTCTTTAGCCATGTCGAAGAAACTTCATTTCCTCATCCACGTCCCGGTGCGGAAGTGAATGCCATTTGCTTTGATTCCATTAACGGCAACTACTACTTCTCCACCCTGATGAATAACAATCCCCACAACCGCTGGGAATTATACAGGTATAATATTATATCCGGGCAGCATACTTATCTGGCCGGAAGTGGAACCGGACCCGCGCTACGCATCAAAAAAATGGAGGTGGTTTCCGGAAAAATATATGCTCTGATTGATCATATCACTTTGACCGAATTCAATCTTACCACCAATCAGTTTACCTGGAGCTTAAGCGTAGACAATCCGGGTTGGGAAAGGATAAACGACTTTTGTTTACGAGGCGATACGCTGTTTGTGGGTGGCGACTTTTCCAGTCTTGGAGGATTCCAGCGGAACTCCCTGGCCGCCTTGAACAAAAATTCCGGGCTTATAATAAGCGGTTGGAACCCATCCCAACCCGGCAATCACAATTTCTCGGTGGTAAAATGTCTGGCCATAAACAATGCCCAATTATATGTTGGAGGCAGGTTTTCAGCTGCGGGAAAAACCAATCTGTTTGCCTTTAATCTGAACACGCAGAGTATTACCCTCTGGAATCCTACACCCTCCGACACTGTACAGGATTTAAAAATTAAAAACGGCCAACTTATAATTGCCGGAAATTTTCTTACGGTTGGGAACCTACAGGCCCGAAACAGAATAGCCGTTTATTCCTTACCCGGTAATTCCCTGCTTTCAAATAATGCAGGAAGCAACGGTTCCATAACAAACATAGCCGTAAGTAACGGGGAAGTATTTTGCTCCGGAAACTTTTCCCAAATGGGAAGTTTCAGCCGGATAAATCTGGGCTCGGTTAACTTAACAAACAATTCCATTACGGGGTTCTCACCCCAAACCATTCCTTCTCATGCAAGACTCTCGGAAGGGGGAGGCCGGTTGTTTGTGCACCAGTATATTGGAAATACCTTCAGGGTGTTTTGCCTGAGTCCGGCCCAACCCGGAAATATTTCAAACGGCCCATCTTCCGTTTGTCAGGGCACTGGAGGGTATATATATCAGGTTCCGCCACAGAATTATGTTTCACAATATATCTGGTCCTATTCGGGCCAGGGGGCCAGCATTTCGGGATCGGGTGCGCAGGTTCAGGTTTCCTTTTCAAATCAGGCAAGCTCGGGAAATCTGACCTGTGTTCCCATTTCGTATTGCGGCACCCAGGGAGCAGCAACAAGTCTCTCCATTACCGTTCATGTTCCACCGGTTGCAAATGCCGGCCCCGACTCTGTTTTAAATTGTTACAATCCCCAGATAATACTTTCCGGTTCATCCAACATTTCCAATGGAATTTATTCATGGGCCGGGCCCCAAACCTGTCTGGCACCTTGTCAGAATTTTCAAATAAACACATCGGGTCAATACATTCTTGAGGTTCAGGATCCGGCCACGGGATGTATTGGAAAGGATACGGTTCAGATTTCTCAAAATTTTTCACAACCGGCTTTCCTTGCACCGGCAGGACCGCATGTACTTAATTGCAATCAAACCCAACTTGTTTTACAAGGCAACATTCAAAATTCCCAAACGCAAATATGGTGGCGCACCTTTTCAAATTCAAACCCTATCCCCGATCCCTTTACCTGCACTGCGCCGGGAAACTATTTTCTGGTGGGCCTCCATACTATCAGTGGATGCAAAGACAGCATTCCGGTTCAGGTGCAGGTATCTAACCAGACTCCCAATGCATTTATACTTTCCCATCCTGATATTTTTCCCTTACCGGCAGATACTTTAAGCTGCATAAACGACACCATTCAGCTAATGGGTGGAACTGATACGGCCAACGTACAAATTACCTGGAAACATCTGAACTCAGGATCTCTCTTTGGAAATCCGGCCATGGTATCAGCTCCCGGTTCCTACCGTTTATATATCCGGAAAATTTCCAACGGATGTACCGACTCCTCAAAAATCATAAATCTTACTCAGAATTACAGTCTTCCCGTTATTCAGATCCACAGCACTCCCGGGCTCCTTTCCTGCTCAAATGATTCTGTCTTGTTGATGAGTCAGGTATTTCCTTCCAACTCCAATTTTTATTGGAGGGACCCCAATGGAAATATCATTACCGGCCAACCTATATCACGCGACACCGGTTGGCACTTTTTCACAGCCACCCATCCCATTAGCGGATGCAGCAATACCGACAGCATTTTTATTTCCTACGCCCCGATAATTAACTTAAGTCTGGGTCCTGACACACTTGTTTGTCCAGGAGACCAATTATTCCTTTTGCCGGTTGTTACAGGAAATTTCGCCAACCTGACCTATTTATGGAGTACAGGGCATACTACCTCAGGAATTGTTTTCCAGGCAGATTCGGCCGCTCTTATTTCAGTATTGGTAAACGATAATACCGGTTGTCAGGGAAATGACTCAATACAAATTAATCCGGCCGATCCCCTGAACGATTCTTTGGCCACTTATAGAAACTGCACACAAAACAATACCGGAGGGGTCAGAATTTATACATCCGGTGGTGTTCCACCCTATCAGTATCAATTGGCCGGCGACAGCAACTGGCAAGTAACGCCGGAATTCAATAATCTTCCTTTCGGACAATATCATCTTTACACCCGTGATAGTATTGGCTGTCTTAAAAATTCTTTCTTCGAAATCTCTCTGCTCAGCAATCCCCCCAGTGCGCAATTCCTTTGTGCCAGCCGGATAAACATCTATGACACCTTAGTTGCCGTTGATGTTTCCTTACCCGCTCCGGATTCAACACACTGGATTTATCCCTGGAACTGGATTCCGGTATTTTCCCAACCGGGCGTAAGCTGGTTTCAGACAACCGATACGGGATTTTATCAACTTTCCATGAACGGAATTTTTGGGGATTGTGTTTTGCAGGTACAAAGACTTATATATGTTTCCTTTCCGGACACAAACGAAGCCGGCCCTCAGGGCCCCAACCAAATTTTATTTGTCAGCATCAGCCCCAATCCCAACCCGGGAACCTTTGTATTACATACTGAATTTGCCCGAAAACAAAATGCGGTGGTTCAGGTTTCAAATGCACAGGGGGTGCTAAAACACTCCAGCTATCATCCGGATGTGAGCATGTTGCAATTTCCGATTACCCTTCAACAGGTAAGTCCGGGAACCTATTTCCTACGGGTTATTACCGAATACGACCAAAAAGGGATAACATTTACCATCATCGAATGAAACGGATATTGCTCCTGCTTTTATGGTTTTTTTGTGCCATTTATCACCTCAGGATGAATGGGCAGGATCTGGAAAAAATGATGGAAAAGCCGGGCGTGAAAATTTCAGGTAGCCTTAGTGCATCTTACAGTTCTCAGAATTTATCCGGATTGAATAACCTGGATTTGGTGAGAACCGGGGGGCAACTAAACATTGCTATCGGAGATTTTTCACTCCCCTTTTCATTCACCTGGTCGAGAGGTGCTTTTGGATATTCCCAGCCCTTCAACAGATTTGGACTTGAACCGGAATTCAAAAAATGGAAACTCATATTGGGGTACAAAAATCCTGAAGCGCCTGACTGCTTGTTATCGGGAATTCAAGCCCTCGGGGCCGGCATTTCGTATGGAGGAAGTAAAATAAAAGCCTCCGTGTTTTTCGGAAAAATAAATACTCCGGACCTGAGAAGTGAGGCTTTGGAAGAAACCATAGAAAAAAAATTCGGGCTCTTAAGTCTGGGGTTCTCAAAGAAAAATTTTGAGTTAAGCGGAACAACAGGATTTACTTCAGGTAAAGATCCGGAAAAAACAGCCTTGCATCCGGTCCACCCGTTTCAACCTGAATCAAATCTGTTTTATTATCTTAAAGGGCATTTTTCGCCGGGAAAAATGCTGAAAATTACGGGAGAATACGCCCGCTCGGAAATGTTCATCCGGGAGGAAAAAACCATTTTCCACTCCTGGAATTTTTCCGAAAGTGAGAAAAGCAGCCTAACTACTGCAGACAGGAAAGTTCTTCGCATACAAGTAAGGCTCAAAAAAAACAATCTGAGTTTAAATTTCGAAGAAACAAGTCCCGATTACAGAACCCATGCCGCACCCTATGCCCCGAACGATCTGACAAATATGGCTTTGGAAGCAGACGGAGTTTTGTTTTCCCGTTTCCGTTGGTTATTAAAACCGGGCTTTCAGAAAAACAACCTCGATCAATCGAAAATCAGCACGAATTTCAGAATGGCGATTTCGGGAAATCTCAATTACTCAGGCAAGAATGGGTTTATGGCAGGAGCAGGATACAATTCGTTTCAATCCGTTTTGGCCCGTCCTGATCCTTCGTTCTTAAATCTGCTCCGGGATTCGTCCGGAATCTTCTCATCCAACCAGACTCAGGCCATGAATGGGGTTCTTACCAAACAATTTAAAAATGAAAAAAGACAGATCTCGCTGGGCATAACAGCAAGCCATCAGCAGATTGTCAACCGAATTCAAAAAGAATTACAGGGCATTGTAATCATTAACAACTTTAACACCTCCTTTTCTCTGCGCTATCCCAAAAAAAATATCACCATAAAATCAGGGTTGGGTTTTATGAGCTTGTCACAGGGAAATTTCAAATCAGACAACCTTACAGGAAATGCAGGGTTCGCAGTGGAATTTCCAAAACGGAAAATGGATTCCTTTTTTCATTCGGGAGTAATGCATCCTGTACAGGGAGGGAAATCCGGCCGGGGCACACAACTAAGCACAAGCCAGGGGCTCGGAGTACGAGGACTTACAATTTCAGGAAAAGAAATTCCCCTAAAATGTAATCTCGGACTAAGTCAGCTTTTTTCAAATCTAAAAAATGATAAGGTAAGACATCAGTTTAATTTCCAGGTAAGCTATGCCTTTTAACAAAAAAACCATACAACTATTCTGGACACTTGCTGTCCTCCTGTCTGTTGGGATATCAAATGCTCAGGTATATCCGGTTCAGATATACACACAACTTCAACTGCCTTTCTCGGGATACCTTCCGGAATACGGAGGAATTTATGGGGATAAACTTCAGGTTTTTCTCCAGTTAAACGATTTGCAGGGCGGAGCCAGAAGGGTAAAACTAAAGATCGAGCTTACGGGCAACAACTTTTCCATCATTACAAAACCCGAATTTCAACCCTCTCCGATTATTCTTCAGCCGGGAATTCCTATGGTCTTAAGCGGAAGTGATCTCGGGGTATACTTTTCCCCCGTGGCATTGCGGTTCACAGGCTTATCACAAACTTTATACAATCAAAGAAAGGTAATTCCTGAAGGACCCTTCAGCCTTTGTGTTTCCGTTCTGGATTATGACCGTACAGATCCCGTTTTGCTAAGTGAGAGCTTCTGCCAAAACTCCTGGTTCCTGTTAAATGATCCTCCCATTCCGGTATTACCCCTTTGTCAGACCGGGATCGACGAAACCCAGCTCCAGCAGATATTCTTCTCCTGGTCGTTCCTGAACTATTTCAATCAACTTCCGGGGGTAAGCACACAATATCAGTTTGAGCTGTTTGAATACCTTCCTGAAAATATAAGTCCCGTTCAGTTTACCTCCAGCGTACCTCCCCTGTTTACAACACAAACAACACAGGAAAATTTCCTGCTTACCAACCAGGTTATGCTTGTTACAGGACGAAAATATTTATGGAGGGTAAGAGCCATTCATTCCGACAACCGGGGCATAACCAAAAATTTCGGGTATAGCCTCCCTTGCCAGTTCGTTTATGGGTCGTGGGTAAATCCATCCCTGCTCCAGATAAACCTGTCGGCTCAGGTTCAAACACACCGACTGGCAAAACTGTTGTGGAACCAGGTGCCGGGGGCACAGAATTATCATTTACAAATAAAGAAAGCCAATGCCCAGATCTGGGTTGACCTTTACGTAAACGGTGTTGAAAAAAACACCCCCAACCTCGAACCCGGCACACAATATAAAGCCCGGATCAGGGGAAACGGAAATCCGGAAATTACTTATCCCTACAGCCCGGAAATTTCATTTACCACCCACTTCGAACCTGTTTATTCCTGCAACTCCACCCTTACCCAACCCCCTATTCAGGGTGCAGCCCCGCTTGCCAACGCCGGACAGGGAATGATAGTAAAAGTGGGACAATTCGAAATGATGCTGATTGAGGTTGGCATGGCCCAGGGTCCGGGGAGGTTTTCGGGAAGGGGCAAAATAAAAATCCCGGGTGGTATTACAATCGCTGGTGTTTTCGAAAATGTTTTCATTGATGAGAATTTTGAATTGCTGCAGGGATGTGTAAAAGCCGAAACCGAAGGAATTAATTCCTGGAGTGGAAGCTGGTCCTACAACAATGCCCATTTCTATTCAGGAAATCTGGATCATGTTTTCACCGGAAACAACGGCTGGGTATATTTTGTAAATGAAAACGGCGATACCACCGCCCTGCAATTGGATTTCTCGGGTGGCTTACTTATTACCGATGCGGGAGGTAATCAATGGGTAATAAATCCCGACGGAAGCGTGGTTCCGGTTTCAGGAGGTGGTAGATCGGAAGAGCACACGTCTGAACTCCAGTCACGTCCGCACATCTCGTAT
>ERZ869936.199-NODE-199-length-71688-cov-7.095668_pt1 | contig 71688 bp, 60 predicted proteins | sample MGYA00520876_ERZ869936 | MGnify/ENA primary metagenome ERZ869936 (study PRJEB32218, sample SAMN09650985) | biofilter metagenome | isolation source: enrty point of leading RO module | place: Saudi Arabia: Thuwal, RO plant located on Red Sea | collected 2016-02-17 ... | reverse complement strand
GCCGCCGTTGTCGTGCGCGCCTTGTAGCCATCGAGAGAACGGTGTCGTTGGGACGGCGGGCTCGACGGGCACGCCGCTATGGCTGCCGCCAGGGTCGCCAGAGCGAAGCCAGCGACCCTCCGCGAGGAGCCCCTGCACCAGCAGCGACCGAATCCAATCCTGTCCCCGCTTGCGCTGCAGGTCGGCCAGCCGCCGCAAGATCAACCGTTCCAGCACCAACCCCGGATCCAGAGTGATGCTGAGTCTCTTCGGCGTAGTGACTTCAGGAACCGACACGGCGGCGCTCACGACGTTGATCGATGTCGTGATTATTCGGTTGGGCGATTCTGATACCAGAGCAAACGTATCCGGCCACCGCAGCGATTCGCAGCCGCCGAGTCGGGGCGTTACCCGAGGTTCGGCAATGGGCGGAGACTTGCCGGATCGGTGAGGGGATTCTCTCGAGGCTGATCCACCGCTGTGGGCGCATGCGGTGCCCGGCACGTCCCCGCGAGCACGTCACCCGGCACTTCGCCCATGACCTCGATGGCTTGCAACGCCTTCGCCGTACCCTGGGCGAGGTCGCGCCGCGTCACACCGAGGAAGCGATAGCCGACAGGACTCTGCAGCACACGTCGCACGACGCGGCCGCCCTGGTGCAGCATGCCCTCAGCCTCGTCGCGCGCGAGAAGCCCAACATGACGCGCACTCAGCACTTTGCAGACCAGTGCATCGAACGCTCCGATTACGCGGGCCGCGTGAAACGCATAGGGGTTGCTGAAGTTGAGACTCACCCGTGCTGGCTTGGTCGACTCCGGCAAGGTCACCTCGAGGGCGTCCAGTCCTTCCAGCCTGGCCTCGACTTCCCGCTCCAGGCTAGAGAGCTCTCGCTTCGCCTGTTCCAACGCCTCGTGGACCTTCAGCATCCACCAGTCGGCATACGGATCGTCGGCACGGGCGCCGTGCCAGACGGATCGAACAAGATTGGCAAAGCCGATGAGACCGATAATGGCAGGCTTGTCAGCGCTGTAGCTGCGGCCCTTCACGAGCCGCTGCGCTTGACGCGTCTGCAACGTGAGCACCGCGCCGCCGCGGAGAACCCCTGGACGATCATCGGGGTGTGTGCCCTTCGCGGCGGCCGGCGACGTTGCTGGATGGGTGGTCGGTGATTGCGTCACGTCAACTCGCGCTCGGTGTCCAGTGTCCTTGCGGGGCCACCATCAACGCATGGGCGCGCGATTATCTGAAGTGGGAACGGCACCGGTCGGCGTCGTGCTTACCGGCGAGGATTATTACAGTGTAATAATCGCGCTCCGCGGTGCCGCTGGTTCAGCGAGTTTTCCGCTCGGGGGACGCTGGCATGCCGAGCAGTTTCCGAATCTCGGCGATCGGATTCTCGCCGGGCGGGCGTTCCGCGCGTTCCTTGCGCTCACGCTCGCGCTCCGCCGCTTCTTCCCTCAGCCGCTCTGTTTCGTGCCGGCGTCGATCGCGCTCGGCCTGCACCTTCAGGCCGAGGTTGGGCACGAATCCGCCGCGATTCACCTGGACGCAGAGGTGATGCAGGTAGCGCAGTTCATCGTAGACCGGCTTGGCGCCGTGTTGCTCAGCCAGGAAACGGCCAGCCAGCTCGTCCAGCACCGGCTGCCGATGTTCCACGGGGATCGTCCCCAGGTAGCGCGCCGCGAGAGCGCGCTGGTTGTCCTTGAGCCGTGGCGGGACGATCAGCGACTCGAGCGATACGGCCTCGCGCGCGGAGTCCTTGGAATCTGTTGGTGTTGTTGTAGTTGTATTTTTATATTTACTACTACTACGTAGTACCGATTTCGATTTTCGAGGGTCCCGTTTCACCGCCTTCGAATTTTGGTCCTGGTTGCTCTCGTCCCGGCGCACACCCGAATTGGCGAGGCCAGCAATCACCTCGGCATTGAAGCTGAAGTAGCGCCGGTCACCGCCACGCTGAATCGCGTGAAGGGCTTCGAGGCGACGCTCCATCGGGTTCACGGGCGCCAGGACGTCCTTGCCCGAGCGAATGTCCTGATCCAATGACGTGGAGACGGCCTGCACGACCCGGCGAACCCGCGCATGATGATGACCCGCCGCCTCCTCCAGGAACGCCATATAGCCGGGGTCGAGGTGCAATGCATCTGCGAGCGGCAGCGGTTCGTCGTGCAACGCATAGACGTTGCCGCTGAATCGACCGTTCGCTTCGCGATTTCGCGCGCACAATGACAGCCAGCGTGTCGCGCGCAGGATTGCGATGGCACGAGAGACCGTGGACGTCGAAGACACATTCGCCAGCCGTGCAATGTCGGCGTAGCTGGGGAAAACCGCTCTGCTGCCCGTGGCCTGGGCGGCCTGGCAGATCACCATCCAGACCAACTTGTCCACGGGTTCGAGAATCGGGTCGTGCACGACGACCACCGGGAAGGCATGGTGTCGGTTGCCGAGAAACAGCAGTGCGTCAGCGGCGTTGCCGCCGCTGCGGCGTCCGCGGGCAAGGGTCTCGCGGATCAGGGCATCGAGGGCGTAGGTTTCCGGTCGAATTTCCGAGTCATCTTGCGCCATGCAGTTCTGCGGTCACACCGGTCAACCACTGGCAGCACGCCGCTCGGGCCGAGACGCCGGCCGAGATGCGGTCTGCGATGACGGCACCGTATTTGCGGGCGCGTACACGTCGCCATATTCCAGCCAGCGCTGAACGAGGTTCCAGACGGCGCGCATCGAAGCGCCCGACTCGCGCTGTACCGCCAGGTACTCCTTGGGATCAATCTCTTCGTCAGCGGCCGAAGTGAGACGCGCGGAGAGGGCGTGCCACAGGCGGTGGCCGGTCTCCTCGTCAGGCTCCGGTGGCCGGCCTACTGCAGGCTCTACGGCGAGCATCCGACGCAGTCGGGTGTACTCTCGCGATCCGATGCCAAAGAGACTGCGCATCATCTCGAGGGGCGCATCGGCCTGGATCAGGTCCCGCTGCAGCTCTTCATTCTCGCGGGTGGCTCGAAGATTCGCGATCATCGGCCAGAACACGTCGCGATCCAGTGCGATGCTCAGGCAGTGGGCCTGCAGCGCACCGACGCGATAGAGATCGGCGAGGTTCAGGTCGCGTAGTGCCTCTATCTCCTTGGGCCCGAACTGCATTGCGCGGAGTGCGTGCTGATCCCCCTCGGCCAGACACCGCATCGCGTAGAGCAGGACGGCCGTGACGAGATCGGCTTCCTTGGTACCGATCATCCGCAGCTCCACAATGTCTTATCGTCCGGCGCGGCGGTCCGGCGGAGCGCCCGGTACGTGTCCATGAGAGCCAGCAAGTCCTGCCAATCGCGATCGTCGAGCCGACGCCACAGTCGGTATCCCATATGCCCAGGGTCGAGCGTCCATACGCTGGCGAAGAGCAGTCCCGCATCCTGGTCGACCAGCGCGCGGCGCAGAACAGATTCCTCCGGCAACGCCGGCAGCAGCGCGTCGAGCGGCGCAACCGTGAGCTCTGCACACGCGGCCAGGTACCACCACACCATCGATACCTGCGCCAGGGCATCCTCGTCGAGCTGGTCGACGAGCGCCGGATCGGGAACGTCATGCAGCACGAAACCGAGACCGCGCCCGGCAACCGGCTGAACGAGGTCTCTGAGACCGTTACGTTGCGCGATGCGGCTCGCGAGGGTCCAGAGGCGTGCGCGGAGCGACTTCAGATCCGCCCGAGGTGGCGGAGTTCCTGTCACTGCTGAGCTCGCCCCCTCATCGGGATCGGCCACCCACTCACCGGACTCATCAACGCTGGTCGAGGGCTCCGGTGCGGTGTCTCCGGTCCCAACGCGCGGTGGCGTGCTTTCGCCCTCCCGTACCGTCGGGCTGGCCTTGCTTGGGCCCCTGCTGTCCTGCCCGCGCTCGCCCGTCTCGCCGTCGTGCTCGCTATCCTCGATGGTCATTCGCTTGGTCAACGTGTCGACCTGCCGCCCGGACATGCGGGCGTCGATCTCGAGACTGATGGCATGGATGCTGATGTCTGCGCGCTCGGCAATCTCCGCCTCCAGCGCGCGGCGCAGGCTCGCGATGTCCCAATCCGGAGTGTCGTACCGGCGGCACAACGCCTCGAACACCTGATCGTACTCCGCTTCGGTGTCGACGCTGCGGTCCAGCCAGATGGCGCGGGTCGCACGATCGAGGGCACGGATCTTGGCCACCTGCGGGCGACCGATTCCGCCCTTTAGCGCCTGCGGCAACAACGGCACGAGTCGCTCGACGGCGTAGGCCATCTGTGAAATCAACCCTTGGCTGAGACCATATCCATGGCGCTGCAGAACGTCGGCGAGCCCGGCCTGGGTGAGGGGCTCTTCGGTGCCCTCCGCGAGAAATCGTCTGGCATCGGCTACGGCCAGTGCTTTGTCGAGAAACGTCAGCTCGCCGCGGAGGTCGTTCTCCTTGAGGTGAGCGAGCAACACGTCCGCCTCTCGGGTCCAAGGCCGAATCACGCATGGAACCTCACCAAAGCGCTGATCACCGGTTTCCTCGAACAGCTCTCTCAGGACCCGCAGTCGGGTGTTGCCGCCGGCGTGGACGATGTAATCGGGTTCGCCCGGCCGTTGGGTCACCACCAGAGGCTGGCCGAGACCGTCGGCGCGTATCGATGCCTTGATGCGGTCGTATTCCGCATTGGGCGCTCGCCGAGGGTTGTGTTCGTAGGGGTGGATCCGGGAAACATCGAGAACCACCAGCTCGAGCCGGTCAGAATCCTGCCCAGGGCGGGTACCTGGCTGGGCGACGGTGCCCGTCACGGCCGCTCCTCCGCGACCATCAGGTAGGGCTCTTCCCGCTCATAGATCTCCGGGTACCTGACCAGGCTCTCCCGGGGGACGGCTTCGAGGCGGCCACCGGAGCGGGAGGCGACCTCCCGGGTCATGGCCTCGATACGCGCCGCCATCAGGGCGCTCGCATACCGGTGCTTGCCGGCCAGCTGGTATAGGTAGGACACGGAGTCGTTGCAGACGACCGCTACTTCCGCCCGCTCCCGCTTACTTGCCGCTCTGAGAAAGTGTCTTAGCTCCATGCACAAGACATTAGCGCCGTGCTCATTGGCTTGCCAAGCATCTTTAGCAGGTTTATCTTTATCTCCGTGCTAAACACGAACCCGGCGGATGCGATGAAGCGAAGGCATGAGACGGTTCGGCTGAGCAACCTCGAGATCCTGGTTGCGGAGGCCGGATCGGCGGCCGCGCTTGCCCGTCTCGCCCACACGAGCGAGTCCTACCTCAGTCAGATTCGCAACCAGCTCACGACGGCGAAGGGAACCCCCCGCGGCGTCGGCGACGACCTGGCGGCGAAGCTCGAACGGGCCATGGGCAAGCCGAACGGATGGATGGATGAGTCTCACCAGGTCGCCACCGAAGACCAGGCCGTCTACAACGCCGAACCCGGCCCGGAGCTCCGTAGCTTGAGGCCGCTAATCTCCTGGGTGCAGGCCGGCGAATGGACCGAAATCGCCAGCGACTTCGCACTCGGCGACGCCGAGGATCTGCTCCCGTGCCCGGTCCGGTGCAGCGCGGACACGTTCGTTCTGCGGGTGCGCGGTGAGAGCATGGAACCCAAGTTCCACGACGGAGAGCTCATCTTCGTGGATCCCCAGGTCGCCCCGGTCAGCGGCCGCTACGTCGTGGTTCGTTTGGAAGACTCCCAGGAAGCGACTTTCAAGCAGCTGATCATCGAAGAAGGCCATCAGTACTTGAAGGCGCTGAATCCGGACTGGCCAAACCGGATCATCGAAGTGAACTCGAATGCGACGATTTGCGGGGTGGTCGTATTCAAAGGCGAGGTGGTTTAGTGGAGCCGCTGTTTGTCCATCGCCGAAGCCAGGCACCATATCTTTGACTACATGGAATGGTTTCATGATTCGACTCGACTGACACTGGCGCCGCAAACTCTCATCGCGGTGACTGATTAACCTAGACTCGGTGTCTTCTACAGCGGAGAACACCCGATTACAGAATATGGAGTAGAGAAATGAAATCGCAGTGGTTATTTGTAGTTGCAGGCGCGGCCTTCTACAACGCTTCCGGTCTCGCCGCAGACACAGTTGCGGAACACAACATGGCGGCGGAACCGCCGTACGTTGATGGCAGCAAGGATAGCTGTAGAGTTGAGCTCCTGTTTAAGCCGGCAGTGCGCGAGGATCAGCATGCGTACATCATAATTACCGACCCGGCCGGCAAGAAAACGGAGGTACGAGGAGGTCCATCAAAAGGGGGTGGTGGCAGTTCGGACGGATCCGGTGACCAGCCCAGTGGAAATCCTTTCAAATGCAAGACGGCGCACAATTGGGGTGTAGTCGTCCCATACATTGGGCAACATGGCTTGCTAGGCAAAGACGTCCGAGGAAAACCTCTGTACTCGCCTGACGGCAACGTCGGAACGCCGACGAAAGTGGTGTCAATTGAGAAGTCGGCACAGAAAACCAGCTGCCAGCTTGCAAACTGCCTAATCCAATCCGCAAGAGCAAGTGGCCAATCTTGCCAGCTTTACACCGTTGGCACCGGCAAACTACGGAACTCCAATACGCTAATTTCCACGGCTCTGGCCACCTGCGGTGTCGCCGACCCGCTGCCGGCGGATATTTCCGCTACTGGATGGGGTGGAGGATGGTTCGACAAGTAACTACATACGACTGTCGCCGGGGCTCGACTGAGAGTGAATAGCGAGAATATCTGGGCTCCTGATTGGCGCTATGCCTCTGCCTTTCTCAAGTTCTGAAACTCCCGAGCCTAGTGCTAGACGCGTCCAAGGAGGCGTCCAGTGCCATGCCGATGAATCGAGTCCAGTTTCAAGAGACCTTTCGACGCTCGAATTCGATCAGTCGTTCAGCACCGAGGCGGATTTCCCCGGCCACGTTGCTCGTGGCGCGATGGCCCGATTTCTTTGTGTGAGCCACGGTTCATCATTCACCTAGGTCGTGTCAGATGGTCACGACAAAGGCCGACTTTCCCTGACAGTCGCCGTCACGCAACGCCTCATCGCTCGGCAGCGCTGTTGGGGGAATGAGCCGCGGCACCGCTGAGTTCCTCGCTGCAAACCCGTCTGTAAACACCTCATCGCACGCATTCCTGCCTGAAGATTTTGTCGCCCAGCGAGATCTGATTGTTTCGATCTGCTCAGGCGCAAAGTCGTCTTCGTAGCCGAATATGTATGGCGTCACGAACCAGTCCCCTTTGGCAGGATTTTCAAGTACGAATGCGAACATCCCACGAAAGCTGTCTCCATCTACGGGCACACCAGTCGCATTCGGTACTGAAAACCACTCCACCCCGTCAGCAAGGCCGCTATCGATGAGTTTCTGCACGGATCGCGAGCGCAGGTTTTCATTGGGCGTTAGCAGCACATACCCACTGGGCAACTGGTGATGATAAAGGACTACACCCAGCTGTACGGTTGCATCCGTCCAGAATTCTGCCGCGAGAAAATCATCCGACTTTGGTGAGGTGATGGGCTTCTCGATGATGGAAAAGATAACTGCTAGTAGGATGGCGGCCCCCAGCGCGCACGACACGAGGTCGAGCAACGACAGAAACATAGCTGTCCTAAGCCGCGCATGCATCGTTCAAGTTTCCACTGGTTTTGGTGCCATTCAGAACGACTGTGCGTTCCAAGAACTGTAGTTTGATCTCATAGAAGCCGCGGGAATTCCTGCTGACTGAGGTGCACGCGGATGCCGGCGGAGCACCCGGTTGAGTTGCGTGGACTGTCAGCGTCTCAGTGAATCCCGCACAGTCGAACTCGATGGACCGGGGACCAAAATCCCATTCCAGGCCATGAAACTCCGAAATACCAAGAGTGGGGCCTCGACCCAGGCTCAGGGCACCTGATGCAACAGCGGTCAATCCTTCCGGGCTCAGTTGGCAGCTCTCCGAAGACAGTCGCAGTGAGTACATGACCGGCATTCTGGACTTGTCCCTGCCGGCTTCAAGCACCTGTGCTTGCTCGGTCTCGCCGCGCGAGATCACGGGGCGCACCTTCGCTCCGGAAATACCTCTGTCGCTGACTGCGGCAAAAACGAAGAACAAGACCATCAGCGCCCCCAGGCCGCAGCTCAGGGTGTCCAGGAAAGACAAGTTGTTGTCGGTCTGCACAGCGCTCACTATTTGTGAATGAGCCGGCTTTCCAGTGAGCGGATCGCGAAATACAGGCTCATCAACATGACATTGAAAGTAAGTGCAACGAGCGTAGTGTCGAACGCAAGGCTCAGAAGCTCCGTGACCCGGCCTACGGCGAGTATCTGTTCCCCCCTGTCAGCCGCGCTGACCACCATCTCAGCGCTACCGAGGGACTGCTTAATGCCGAATACGGTGCCGATGAATCCGATGGAAGGTATTGCCCACGTTGCGTAGTTGATCGGCGCGTAGGGCACGTTTTCTATATAACTCTCCCAAGAGTTGGTTTTCTCAGACTCACCGACGACGTTATCCGCTATGAACTTCCGAACGTTGCGGTCGGAGCAGATCCCGATTCTCATCGCAAAGACCGTGATCGTGAGGAAAAACAGCGCTACCAGCGCGAGCTGTATCGGCCCGACCCACAATGCAGCCGCCGTCAGAATGTCTGCGAACATCGCGTTGTACTGCCGCAAGTAAGCCGTGAGCAGCGCGAGGCGTTCCGCCTTCTCATCGAACGATAGTGATCCTTCTCCCCGATAGTTGAAGAGCTTACGCCAGATCTCCAAAGCTGCGCCGCCACCCTCGACTTCGAGCCTTAGATAGCTACCGGGATCCACAGTACGCTGGTGGGTCAGCGACCAGATAGACAGCGTGGGCACGGGAATCAGCAGCCCGTTTACCGCTCCTGGTGCTGCAATACCAACCTGCTCAAGCAGCGCATGGAACTCCCCGTGCGCCCTGTCGTCGACGCTCCCGGTTTCACCTCGCTGAAGAATATGACTCACGATCGCGAAGCCGTCGGCTTCCCGCTCGAAATACGAGCCCGGCGTATCACCGAAGAGTTCCTCAAGAAACTCCCTGTACAACTGGTTCTCGGTAAGCACCCTTTCCTTTTCCTGCAAGGAGACGGCAAGCTGGGTGCGGGCATCCTGCGCGGAAGAAGCGGCAAGCCTCCCGCCCGGTCCCGAAGACTCGATTGCCCTCTTGTCATCGTAGCCGAGCGTTCGCAACACGAACTCTGACACCGGCATGTCCCGGGACAATGCTTTCATCTGCCGTTCGAACGCAGTTGCCATAAGCAGTTGTGCGCAGATACCGACAATCGTCGCCACGGCAACGACAATCAGAAATTCATATGCCGGACGATTGAACGCGTCGATATCCGCAATTTCGCCATTGTCGACTACCTTCCTCAGGTAGTAACGGGACCAGACCCAGCCGATTCCCGCGGATATCGCCGTGCCTACCAGCAATACGATGATTACCTGGTGCATAGATTTTCTCCGCTCGTCACTTCAAAGTAGGTGAGCGGATTTGCCCACCAGAGTTCGTTATCATTACGTGGCGACGCCCAGCCCTCGTCCAGGATGTTCTCGATGAGTTCTTGAGGCTTGAACTCCGTCGACCCATGAATCACTTCAGACCGGGTCTCGTTGGAGAAGGTCTTCTTACTCCAGAAATCCTGCAGCTTGGTAACCTCAGCTGATTGGAAACAGTAAGGACCCTGGGTCGAGGGATAACGGGAATGCAGAGAAATCTGCGCATCTACGCCCGCTCCGCTGAGAAAGCCGAAACGTACCCGCTCGTTCCTGATTTCTGCCACGTGCTCGGCAAAGTCCGGCAGCACGCAGCGCCCAGACGCACCGGCAGCACCGACAATTTCACACTTAGGAGCGCCGACCATGAGGAAAAAGCCATCATCCGGAGCCGCCTTCTCGAGTACCGTCTGCAGGTAGGTATCCCACTCATGGAAGTTTCCATTTTCCGTCAACAGACCCTCAAATCCGAACTGGTCCCGTGCACGAGCCGCTAAGCCTGACAGCTGCCAGGTGCCCAGTTTGCTGCTCGCATCATGCTTATCAAAAATAACTGCTGGGGCCCCGTTCTTAAGATCATAGGTCGCGAAGAAAAGGAGGTGACTTTCCAGATCGACCACCGCTCCGCAGTCATTCGCAAATGTCTCCGAAGGAGGGCAATCGAGCGCGCTCAGAAGCCGCTCAACAGGCGCGCCGCCAACACGGTCGCGCAACCCATCGAACAGTGGCGTTCTCGAAAACACCTGGAAGCTGGAACTGCCACCATTGGCGGATAGCACCAGCTTCGCTTGGTTCTCGCTGCGAACTCCAGGGCGGATGATCTCAAGGAGCGCCAGCCGACCATCATCGAGCAGAATCGCATCCTCCGAGAAAGAAACATCCGCAAGCCTCGACCGCGCCAGCTTGCCGAGCAGCAACTTCTTATGGTCCGCCAACTCCTCTGTGTCCTGATAAGCCTGACGAAAGAGATCAAGTCTCGGCAGATTTCGGGCGTCTTCGATCCCAGAGAAAGATCTGTGAGCAGGTATCGGATCACCCTGCTTCAGCACACTGAAGTTGCCAGCTGCGTCGTGAACCACTGCGAGCCGACCAGGCTCCATGTACGGCACCGCAAACAGGTATCTTTCGTCTTTGAACGAGCCTCTGATGTCCAGCAACGTGATGTGACCGCCACTATGATGCACCGTAAAGTTCCCGTCCCCCTTGCGGGACAGTGAGTAGCCGTTCGTCTGCAGGGCGCGCCTGTAGTTATCGACAAACGAATATCCACCTGGCCTCCTGCAGCTCCTACTCAGCGAGAAGAACTCTGCGACCTGGTTATCCACCGGTACGTGGCCGTCTTGCCGATCCTCGTCACAGGTTTTGAAGACTAGAAAAGTGGAACAGTCATACGTTTCGGTCCACGTGCAGTCGCCGCGAATCGACACACGCTCGTAGAGAATATTAAGTGCGTTAACCTCGGCAGGTGGCACAACCGGAGGAGGAACGGACGCTGCCCTTTCCTGACTCTTACCGTCCGACCCGCCGTCGCTGCCACCCTGGCTCGGTGAACCGCCGTTACCGCCCCCTGCTCCCAGCCTTGCATCCCTAAAAGCATTCAGATCGAGCTGGGTTGGATCCAAATTCAGCAGCGCCAGAAGGACCTCCGTTAGCTCGGAGAAGTCTTCCACCGTGACACTGAACTTCGGCACGAAGTCGAGCGCACCTTTGGGGTCGATCGTGGCTGAGACACCAGCATCGATCGCCGCTTTGCCGGATACCAGAATCAGACCTTCAACTTCACCGCTGAACGCAAAGCCATCCAGAATCAGGCCTGGCATCACCGAGACATCGCCGGAGATTTCCAGAAGCTTCAGATCTGCAGACGACGAGAACTCGCCCGAGAAATCCTTGCCCAGCCTTAGCTTCGCCTCGGCAAGTCTGGCTCCGAGCATCGTAGCGTCGGCGGATACTCGGATGAACTCCTTAGGATGGTTCTTGATGCGCAGATTGCCGTTTAGTTGGACGAGCTCGAGACCTGGAATTCCCTGAGTTAGGCTCACATCCACGAGGTCGGTACCCGGCGCTTCGTCCGTGATCCGACAACCATCCGCCTCCCCGATACAAGCGGACCCTCTGGACATCGCACCGGTCGGCTTGGCCCATAATTCTCCCGTCAGTCGGATGAAAGTGACCTTATCGAGCGGGATCGTGGCCCTACCGTTGAATCGCGCTATATCGCCATTCAAATCTCCTGGGGATACCGTTGCAGATCCGAGCAAGGACAACTCTCTGAGCTCAGGGTTGAGACTTAGTCCAAACCGTCCAATCGACAGCTTCTCGAGATCGATCCACTGATCTGAGACGAATTCAATACTGCCGCGAATGTCGAGGCCCTTCTGGCTAATGGCGTATTCCGCGGAAATAGACCCCGCACCCTCGAGGAAATCAGTCTCGATGCGGCTCCTGAGAAAGACCGCCAGCTGGCCGTCTTCAAAGAGATAGTAAGGTGCTATCAGTTCGGTTCCGCCCACGTTGATACCGCCGAGATAGCTCTTGAGCGCCGCTTCGAATGACAGCAGGCCGTTGGTGTTGATATACGCGGACAAACCACCGTCCCAGGCGACCGTGACCCCGCCCGGCACTTCGAGACTTCCGAACTCCGTGTTCAGCACCACGATGATGGGGACGTTCAGATCACCGCTGGCGCTACAGGTCGGGTCCGCCGCAACAAACATATTTTCGTAAATTCCGCCAAGTGTTTGGGGATGATCCATAATGTATTTGCTGAGGTAGTGGCAGGTTTCAGAGCGAATCCAGTCTTCCGGCGAGAAGTCCAGCTTCGTCTCTAGTCCCGATCTTGACAGCACGAGGGTACCGCTCGCCCGAATTCCGAGCTGACTTACGAAGTAGCTCATCTCGATCGAAATTGCTCGCTCTCTCACGTCGATTTTGGTGATCTGAAGATCTGGCAGGTAGTCACCATAGACTTCGTGGAAAACACTCTCCAAACTCGGAACTATTTGCAGATTTTGGTAATCGATATCGGGCAACAGGTCTCCCGCGGTTCCATCGGGTCTGAGCTCTATTCCTCCCGAGATAACAAACGGTCGTCCCAGCAGCTCGAACTCACCCCTAAGCTGTCCGCCATCGGCGCAGTTCAAAACAATTGGACTCGGAAAGCTGAGTGCTACGCGATCGAGACTGCTGCAGATGTTGGCGACCTGAGTACGACCGACCGTCAAAAGGGCATCCTGGGCTGCGTATATCGCAACCTTTCTGGTTACGGTCTCTATCAGAGCTGGATACCAGTCTGCATCGGCGGCCTGAATCTCCTGTACGTAGATCGGTAGGACGCTTCGATCCCGGCTCACGTAGTGGATGGCAAGCGTGTGGTTTGCCCCATAACGTTGATGCTTCATCTGCAACCGGGGGGAGACGCTTCGAAGCACAACCTCCAGGCCTTCGACGACCCTATCGTTGACCGCATCGTTGAGCTGGGACCCCGCCACTTCGAGCAGCACGTCCCTGATGACTTCGTCAGGCCTCTTCCGAAGCCTTTCGATCGAGACCGCCGCGATCAGCGGGTGCGGATTGTTGGCAAGGTACACCGATACCGAGCTGCCCTGGAGCTCTGCACGCAATCCGGGGTCAATCGATTGGAGGTTGCGGCTCAGGTAGGCGACCACACCTTTCGCTGCAATTCCCTCCAGAGACTTTCCGAGTTCTTCTGGACGGTCGACCGCATTCAGATAGAGCGCTTCGCGCACACCAAACACCGAGATCACCAGGTGGTCGCCCGCAAACTCAATGTGCTCGCTGACAGGGAGCGCATCTCGGACGATGCCGGTGATCTTCTGTCTGACAGATTCACGCTGGAGGAGGTATCTCCACAAGTCACTCGCGATCTCATCCGGCGTCGTATCTCCGCCGATCTCTAGCGTGAAGACCTCGCCGCTTACCTCGAACGCGATGCGGCAGATGGAGCTGCAGGTTGCAGTGACACTATCTGGAGCGCTCAGGAAAGCGCTCAATTTTTGCATTAGGAAATCACGCGCAACGCGTTCGACCAGGGGACCGACGTCGAAAAGCACCCGTTTCAAATCTCCGGCACCGAACACCGCCATCTGGACGCCGCTCTTCAGCAGCCGGGTTTCACCTCCGATGCTTTCCGGGAACGAGACGGCGTACGGACCATAAACACCCAGCCGAGAATTGAGCGCGGATTCGAGTTGCGATCGTTTTGCCGCCCACTCGTTTCTGAGGCCGCTCTCGACGAACTGTTCCACGCCTGCTCGGAGCGTCGATTCCAGATCCTGGATCTCATCTGCTGTTAGGTCCGAAAACGATTGCTTGTAACCACCTGACTCGCCAATTACTGTGAAGCTGACTCGTGGTGCCTGGGCAATGCAGGAAACCTTGATGCCGGAGATCTCAAACACGCCGAACCGTCGATCTGGAATACTAAGTAGGTAGTTCTGGCACTCCGCATCCGCTAGCCTTTTGAATCTGTCCCTAAAGGCTCCGCCAACGATCCGCAACAGATTGTCAGCGCCTACTTCGTCGAACCTGATCTGCAACGGCTGACCAAGGAAGCTCATCGACACCGTGCGATCCCGCAGGTAACGTACATCCTGTACGAAAGGTAACTCCTGCAGTGCACGAACCGCGGCAGGGGATTCCACGATAGAGGCGACGACCCCTACAGGGTCTTCCAGTACAGCGTCCATCGGTACCTCAATGCTCTCTCCACCGTGGTGGAAGGTACACACTGAGTAGGTGCAGGTGACCGGGCCCGCGGTTACTACCGAATTGCGGACAACGCGTTCCAGTTCCGCTGCGATTCTCCGGCTGAGAACCTCAGGCCGCCTAAAATCTCGCAGGAGATTGAGCCTGAGAGTCGCGCCGCCCGGCACTGTGAGACGGCAATCGACGCCATTACATTCCAGCCCGTCAATATCAATCCGCGCTGCCACTATCGACGCCGCGACGCGCGCCATCTCGAGCATGTGCTGCCGTTCTAGCGTCGACCTGCTTACCGTGTAGACCACGTTCCCGTCGACGTTCACAGGAATCTCATCGCGGCCGACAGATACCTCTACCCACGGACCGAAAGCGGATCGCAGTTTGGCAACTGCGTCCTCGGTACTTTTCGGAACACTTTCGTTGGCGATATAACTTTCGACAAAGGAGAGCACAGTCTTCGGATCGGCCAGCAAGCTGCTGTCTAGCGGATAGCGCTCACCTCCGTACTTGACCGAGAACTCGCCTCGCGGCGCTGCTCCATCCTGCTCGAAACTTACTTCCAGACCGGTGCGGCTCGACAAGTGCCCGGCAACCGTCGCCGCAAACGCTGCAAAGCAATCCCCTACCTGCCCCTCAACGGTGGCCGGCAGCGTATCACCACTTCGAATGCTCTCCAGGCCTAACTCGACAGCGCATACCGGAGAATCGGAATTCGACAGGTGCAGCGTCACCGCCGGTGGGCGGTGGGTCACACTTACGCTGCTACCCTGGTCCCAGATCCACGAAACAGCGCTGCGGGGCGAATCGGTCGACTCCTCGGAGAGGAGCCTCAGGAGTTTACGCTTCCCGACCTCAAGGCAACTGCCGATCAGGGACCGCACTGTGGATTCGACTTTCCAGACATTCACGGCGTCGAGCCCGATCGGATTGCCGCATGCAATCCCCCTCAGATCCATGGACTTACTATCAGCACCAATGGGTGGTTCTATTCCGTAATCATCGGCAACGGAATCGCCAATGAATTTGAGCACCGTGGTTGTGAGGGCGTTCTCGATCTCAGCTCGAATACTCCCCGACTCGACGTCGGCCGACGCCGCCCGCAACACTTCGGAAGTCAGGCGTCCAAGCGACAAAGGCAACCGGTATTTGTCTCTGTACGTCAGGTAGCAGACCGATTGCAGATCGTCACAGTTCAGCTTCAGGCTCTGGTCATTGGGAACGGTCGCCAGAAACTGCTGTACGAGGGAGGCATCGCCTCCACGCTTTTCCCAACGGGTAAATTGATTCCGAACGTCATTCGAGATTACATCGACGGATGTCCTGATCGATTCCAACCGGATGTATCGGTCGATGATGGGTCGCCCTTGGTGTATTAGTTGGATCAGCTCCGGCATACCGGGAGGCGACTGCAGGTTGATGTCCTTGCTGACGAGCGGCAGGTAAACACGCCAGAGACTCAACTCGCCTCCAATGCCCATGCTCTCCGCGGTAGTCTCGACAAGCTCCTCAATAGTGTCGGGCGAGACGACGGCGCCGCCGGAAAACGCCAAAGTACTCTCAGTCCGCTCATCCCCAGCCCAGGTGGCCCGTAGCGTGAACTCGATAGATCTCTGAATTTGCCTATTGTCGATGGTGGGCGTGCTGCAGGCGAACATCGGCAAGAGGAGGCCAGGCCGCGGCTGAGCTGTCCCAGGCTGCCCGCGAAGTGAGAAAAACGGCTCAGCCGTTCTGAGCGCCTGCCGCACTTGCGAACTCTCAATCGGGCAGGTTCTGTTCCTGACGATAGAATCTAGAACGAACTTTACCTGTGCGAGATATGGCAGGCCTTGGTCGACCAGTATCTGGTCCAAATCGTCTTCGCCTGTTGCGTAGACGTACCGCGAATCGGAATCAATCAAGCGGATCGCCACGCCAACCGGCCCGAACTCCGTCTCGTAGAGTTCAAGAATCCGCCCAAGAATGTGTTGCTTCAAATCGACCGGCAGACAGCGGTAAATCTCGGCGAAAACGTTGACTGGATGCGCGTTGGGCGACACGCCGAACTCCCCGCAATCGCGATCCCACGTCACGGGCTGACCGTCGAAGCTTATCGCGATCGAAGCGCCGGGCTTGTTCGGACCGCCCTCAACAGAGACTTCGAACTTCCCCGCGTCCTCCGCCACCGTTAGCTCAGCGAGCATCTTCGTCAGCGGCTTTGTCACGGACTCACGCAGCGACCGCCAGACTCCTAGCAGGCCCTGGTAATCGACCGGACCGAAGTCAGTTCCCGCCAGCACATTGTAGCCGCTAATCATCATCGTCTCAGGATCGACATCCAAGACATGGTGACCCGTTCGTAGCTGATCGAGTAGTGATTCGAGCTGCGTGTCCATCTCCGGAAACTCGAGCGCGGGTAATCTCTCTTGAGTCTCCGCGGGTACATCGGAAATTACCGCTGCCTCCGTTGCCGAGTGAATGACGCTTCGGCCTACTTCCAACGAGATCTCGTTGATGCCGTCAAACCTTAGTGTGCTGCCGTTTGCTGTCCGTATGGTCAGTCCGCCGGAACCAGCTTCGCCGCATGCTGCTCTTGCGCCGCCGCATACGGCACTTTCAAGCAGCTCCGTAAACACACCACTACCGAAGAGAAGATCCTGAGGCTCGATCTCACCGACACCGAACGACCCGCCACGGCCTACCGCACCAGCGGCACTTAGGTGAGCCTCATACTCTTGAGTGGTGGCGTCGAGGGAGGAGATCGCATGAATTTTTGCCTGGTAGGCGATCGAGAGTAGTTTACGTCTCAAGGTCCCGAGCTCGGTGGCTCGTACATCCGTTGGCGATTTGCCGTCCAGCTCCCGCCAGAAGTAGTAGGGCACACTGGTCAGGAACTCCGGTTTTCCGCTTCCCTCGATAAGGAAGGCATCCGTCAGCACCGGCACCCGATCATCTAAACAGCCTGATGAACTTGCCGCTAGAGTCACATGAACGGAGTTCGCCAGGGCGAGGTGAACTTGGTCGCCACACTCGGGCAGATCTGTGTCGAGCTTAGAGAGGGCCGACTTAACGGCTTCAGCCTGGTCGTCGGTGATTCTCGAATCAGCGATCCCCGCGGCGTGGCTGCTGCTGACGGCGACTAAGCCCACCAATGAATCTAACCAGCGGCGGTACCAGGGCGTCGACTCGACGTGGCAGCTTCCCGCGACTTCGGAAATACTCTCACAGTACCTGTTGACCAGCCCTTCAAGTTCTCTGTCGGGCTTATACGCCACTCCACCAAAGAGCGCATTTCTAAGCGCCTGTTGCGACGCCGCACGAAAGTCTCTTTGCCCCACACCGCCGAAGAGCGCCTCGGCGAGGTTTCTAGGGTGAGGGTGCTGAATGCTGTAGGTATCGGATAGCCCGAATACCACATCACGCCAGCTCCGGTAGACCAAGCCCAAATCCTTAGTTAGCGCGTGTACTTCCTCTGCACGCTTGAGAACACTCAACAGGTCCTCGCCTAATTCATTGCCGATATAGCGGCATAGTTCGTCAGGTAGCAACGCACCCTTGGTATCAAAGGAGAACCATTCGCAAGGCTCCCCATGTGAGTACCGAGCGAACTCGATGTAATCGGCAAGCTCCTTCGAGATGCCTCTCCGCTCCAGAAGTTCACTGATCGCGGACCGGTATTTAGCGTCCAACGCTGGGACGCTACTGGGTAGCGTCTCCGACGGTCCGAGCCACACATCACTTCCACCGTCCAGGGCATCGTAGAATCTGAATCGTTCAGGCACGCCGTGATCTGTGAGCTGCGCCAAACCGCTGCGCGACGCAATTTCCAGCCGGTGCACCGAGCCTGAGTCGAGTTTCACCGCATGGACGTCAAACCGGAGCGGCTGCACCTTGTATCGATTGAAGGCAACGACGCTGTAATCCGCATCGCCCACGGACACTCGGCGGGACAATTTGGCGGTGTTCGCAAACAATTGCTCGGCCGCCTTCTCCACTAGTTCGGAGGAGGACGTTGCGGAGATCGGGCCCGACCGCACTCGCAGGTTGCCGAGCAATAGGCTGAACTCGGGCTCCAGAATTAGTGAAGCACTGGAGTCCAGCCTGCCGGACACACCTGAGAGCTCATAGCTCTGAAGGATTCTTGAAGTCTCCGGGCCCACCCACTCAGACCGGAGGAGCGCCGCTGCATCGACTACGTCGTACCGATCTCCAACCGGCTGCAGACTGCATAGTGGCTTCCGGTCCCCAATTCCACGGCAAACCAGCATCGTGGGAAAGTAAACATTTGCAGCGAGCCTCCTGCGCATGCCAATGCTTCCTCCCATACTGAATAGCTCACCCCGCAACACGACCGACGCGTGCAGATGGAGACTGCTACCATCCGGTCTCACCAAAATTTCGGTTTTACCCGCGGGCACAAACATGACATGGTCGGGCACTTCCGCGTTCAAATGCCGCCATTCGACCTGAAACTGGCTACCAGCGAAGTTTCCGCGGACAGGAAGAAAGGAAGGAACCAGCGCTTCCTCTGCTGCGTTCCCCTCAATCGAATCGATATGCGCTTCGAGCTCCTGATAGGCGCCAGCAACCATCACGGCCAGTTGAAAGTAGCTGAACAGTATCGATGTCGGTCCGGCGGGTGCGGCGTAGTCTCGGGTATTCGTCGCGTCGAGCAGCCAAGAACGACCTGACCGTTCGAGTGCTTTCGACATATCCCGGTCCAGTTGACTGGCAAGTGGCTCAGGAAACGATCGATCCAACGAGAATATGAGCTCACGTCGTAGCTCGCAATCGAGCTGCTGCTGCGATATGAGCTTCTGCAGCAAGTCTGCGATATTCGGATCGCCCGAGGATTTTTCCTCCCGAGAGATGGCCTGCTTTCGATGCTCAACGTACTGTGGGAGTTCCCGATCAAAGTAGGCATCGAGCGACTTACTAGTTCCGAAGCTCAGTCCGAGGAACGCTCGTGACGAATCCGAAAGCCCATGTAAAGCGGACGCCAGTGAATGCCGACTTAGCACGTCGACGCCACATACATCATTCTTCTTGGCCGGCACCGTAAAGAAATGCTCGAAGTTCTTCTGAAGATCGTCCGCCACCGCCCGTGACATCGTGAACGGCAACGGTTCTTGCCGGAACGGGCCGACCAGCAGTAGAGCCGAAACCACGCCGAGAACGGCAATTGCGGGGAAAGCTAATTTACGCCAGTGCATTGAGATTGGCTGCCCTAACCAGTTGACTGACGGCGATTCGACGTAGCAGCGTACATTTTCCTAAGTCACTCTCCGCATACGTGTCTATCGAATTTTCCGTTGTAGCCTTCAAGCGAGAAGTGGGTTCGCGCACAAGAGACTTTCGTCGACAATTTGCCATATCGAAGCTAGAACTTAACCTCACCCGAGAGCACGCGAGGTGTAGCTCCCACCCCTAGGTCGAAAAGACTCCACACGTTGTCGCCTTCAGGGTTGATCGCAAATAGACGCCGAACGGCACCGCCGCCAATTCGAGCATAGGCCTCATATGCGGGGAACCGATCTACCGTAAAACGGTATGAGAGTGTGTTCTTGTCTTTGTCGAACACGAAATCTGCGGAGTAATCAATCCAGGCAGAACCAGATATGAATGGGAGGCTCGCAGCTGCCTGAACTATTACCTGCGTTTTGCCGTCGGCAATATGCGGACCACCAACGGCATCGATCTGCATACGGCCCGGCTTGCTCATTAGAAGTTCACCAGTCGAGCATTTGTAAGCTTTCGACTGTCCAGGAAAATTCACTGACCTAGAGACAAGCGGTTCAATCACCTTTGCTTGCCCATCGATAGCGACCTTGAATGCCGTCGTGAGGCGTGCGCTGGTGGCTTCTGTCTCGTCGAATCCTCGATCGTCGGTAGCAAAGCATGTGTCTCCCTCCAACGGCACACTCGACACAAGTTGCGTAAGCTTGTCGATGGAACCCAAGCTCGGCGCTGGGATCATCCAGTGACCTGGATTTTGGGGAACGGGCCTCACGTAGGTCTTGTTTCCCGGATGCTCTTTCGGAATGAAAGCACGAATCCACACTTGTAGCTCTTCGGCTTGTGTCTGAGGGCATAGGCAGCATGTCACTAAGGCTATCCACAAGGCCTTCATTCTTCTCCCGGACAATATGCACCCATCGTTTCGATCTCTAATTGCCATCTTTTCTCCCCTTGTTCACGCTCTCGATTGGACTTTGCTATTGATAGATGTTCTTTGCGAGGTCTGCTTCTCCTCAGATTTGCATACACCCCGACCAACCGTACCGTTTCGCCGAATCTCCTTCCGCATCTGTCGGTCTCCGCCTCCTCAACTTAATCGCACCAGATATTTGTTTCGCCACCAATGACGGCGTGAATCGCTCGCTTGCGTGGACGCTCCGCACCCGGATCTACCACGTCGCATACCTGTTCGAACATCTCGATCAGCACGTCTTCTTCGAACGACTCGAGGGACGCCCGGTCGGCCCGCAGGTATAGGCCGGCAAGAAAACACAGGTCGAGCGTTTTCAGATCGAGATTGATCTGGTGTCGTGCGAGTGCAGCAATGAGGCGGCTCGGATCCGCTGGCATCAATCGCTCCTGCCGAGTTTCGCTGCAGCGATCGCGTGCGGCATGATGAATCCGGCAACACCTTCGATCACCTCAGGTAGGCTGCCGGGACGAATCGCCACGTTGTCCAGAAAAGCGTCCCACTGACGCTGCTTCTGCTCATCCTCGGCGAAGGCCAGGGTAAGGGCATCCGGTCGGTCGACCGGGACCTCGGTCTCGCGCCGTTCGAAGGTCGCGGCGATTGCGCGTGCCAGTCGGTCGTCGTCGAATGGAAACGATTGGCTGAGGAGCCAAATGTCATAGAAGTCCTTCATCCGGCTGTTCGCGCGCCCAAGCGCCACCATGGCCTGGAATTTCTCGGCAATCACCGTTTCGCGGGCATACACGCGCAGGCGAGGTGCGGGAAGGTCCAGCATGCACGGGTAGTCGATGACCTCGGCACCCGGCTCCAACGCGTCTCCGAATGCGACGTCTACTGTTACAGCGATACGGGCACCACTGATCGATGCGGTCGTGCGCAGCCGCAGTCCGCCGTACTCGAGCTCCTCCCGGATCTGGTCGACACGTACCGCGTTCGAATCGAACTCAACGCCATCCTCGACGTCGATCGCAAGAATCTCCTGGAATGCTGCGACCATCGCCTCCGGGCTTGGGTCGCCGAACCCCAACAGGTCGAGATCACGCGTAGCCCGATGTGGGTCCGTAAACCAGCTCGTCAGCAGCATCGCGCCCTTGAGCACGAATCGGTCAGAGAAGGCCGACGTGCTGAGACGGTAAAGCAGGCGTTCCAACGCATAGCGGGTGAGTATCAGCTCGAAACTCTGTCCCGTTTCTCGGGAGAGATTCTGCAGACGCGCCCGAACGGAGGCGCCGACGTTTCTGATCTCCCTAGGCATTGGCGGTCAGTGCCTCGAGATACGGCCGCACGACTGTGGACACCCCGCCCTTCTCGGCTTGACGAGCAATTTCCGCCGGAGTCGCCTTGCGTTGCCTCAGCGCCTCCTGGAGCCCCTCGATCGCGACAGACTGGCCCACTTTCCCGCGATGTCGGAAGCAATCTGCCACCGTCTTGGCCACGCCGAAGACTTTCACCGACACGCCTTCGATCACGTGCGTCTCGATGCCCTCCCTCAGCAGGCTGTCTGTGAAACGCACAATACGGATGCCCGTACCGCTGCGCTGCGGCGCCCAGTCCTTGGGTCCGATCGCCATCCAGACTTTCGGAGGTAGCTGGTCGGTCAGGCCATGGAATGCCAGAGCCGAGACGAGACACACGATGCCCTTGGGCACCCGCTTCGCGGCCTCCGCCAGGCTGTGATTGGGGTCCAGGTCGGCATCTGGCAGCTGATAGACGCCCCGCGACAGGCGGATGACTTCGCCGGCCCGCTCCATACGACTCATTGTCGCCGCGGTCACGCCGGCCTCGCGCAGCTCGAGCAGGCGCATGATTCCCTGCTTCTTCAGCAGGGTTTGGGCGAGCTCACGCTGCGTTCGGGGCTTTGCCATTGATACAAATACTCGATGTGTAGACCCTAGATACCGAGGATTTGTATCATCTATCCGCGCGGCGCGCCACCTTAATGAGCGCTGGCGGGCGGATCTGGGGTCAGTCGAGCATCGTGATAGAGGAACAAGATACAACGCAGGTACCGGCGTCGCTGACCGACAGCAGGAAGGGCCCGGTCAGTCGAGAAGCGCTATACGAGATGGTCTGGTCCGAGCCCATGCTCCGGGTGGCGGCCCGGTTCGGCGTCTCGTCCAGCTACATGGCCCGCGTCTGCACGCTGCTCAACGTACCCCGGCCGGAGCGCGGCTATTGGGCGAAACTGGCAGTCGGCAAAGCGCCGAAGCAACCGCCGCTCCCCGAACCGCGTCCGGGCGACCCGCTCGAGTGGACGCGGGACGGAGCCCTACCGAAGCGGGCCCGGTCCCTCCCGAAGCCGCCCGACCAGCGGCCACGAGGGAAGCGCACGGTAAAGCGGCAGCTTCCGGATCGGCATCAACTGGTCAGCGGAGCCAAGCCGCTGTTCGAGGCCGGCCGCCTCTCCTGGCACGGCAAGTACCTCAAGCCAGCGAAAAAGCTGCTCGTCGACCTCACCGTCACCCAGACAGGGGTGGACAAAGCCATCGCCTTTGCGAACGAGCTCTTCCTGGCCTTGGAGGCCAGGGATCATCGTGTGGTCATCGCGCCAAATTCGGAGCGATTCCATCGCGCGGATGTCGACGAGCGGGAGAACCCTGGGAAAGGTCACCACCATAACAATCTGTGGTCACCGATGCGCTGCACGGTGGTCTACATCGGCACCGTGGCAATCGGCCTCACCGTCATCGAGATGTCAGAGGCCGCCGAGGCCCGGTACGTGAACGGCGAATACGTTCGCCTGACCGATTTCGTCCCCAAGCGGCGCAGCCGGTACGCGCAGGACTATGGCTGGACGAGCACCCACGACTTCCCGACCGGGCGCCTCTGCCTCCAGGCCTACTCGCCGTACCCGCGGGCCAATTGGACCCAGCAATGGCGAGAGACACCGTCCCGGGACCTGTCCGGCAGGATCCCATCCATTGTTCGGGAGCTGGAGAAGGCCACGGTCGAAATCGCGCGGCTCGTCGAGGAGGGGGAGCGCCAGGCGGAGATCGAACGAAAACGCCGGGAAGCTGAGTATGAGCGCTGGCGTCGCGAAGAGGAGGCGCGGCAGGCCGCGAAGGCGTTGAAGGACAGCAAAGAGGAACTGCTCCAGGTCATCGATGCCTGGGCGGAAGCCAAGCGACTCGAGGAGTTCTTTGCGGACGCCGAACGCCGGGCGCAGGATTTACCTGACGAGCAACGGGAGCGCACAATAGAGCGACTTCGACGGGCGCGCGCCCTGATCGGCAGCACCGATGCGCTGGAGCGATTCAGCGCATGGCGAGCGCCTGAAGAGCATTAAAATCTGCCGGAGTCTAGCCAAAAAGCCAGGCGGAGTCATCTGGGGGTATCTATGGGGGCATTTTTGGCGTTTAGCATCGCAACGTATTGATTCATAAGGCGATGTGATTGTCGCCGCCTCCACCAACAAGCAAAGGGCCCCCGTCGGCGCAGCCGGCGGGGGCCCTTTGCTTGTTGGCGCTGCGCGAATCACCCGCGTAACGCAGCGGTGGCGAAGTTGGGCACCGAGGTGGTTCATCGCGCTGCCGGGATGGCGCGTGTTGGTCGGCGGCGTCGAGCGCGCTGGGTTCGATTCCCGCCGCCTCTCCTGCGCGAATCACCCTCGTAACGCATCGGTGGCGAGGTTGGGCGGCGGGGTGGTTCATCGCGCTGCCGGAATGGCGCGTGTTGGTCGGCGGCGTCGCGCGCGCCGGGTTCGGTTCCCGCCGCCTCTCCTGCGCGAATCACCCAATCTCCCGAACAGATGCGACGACGGCCTGCGTACAGGTGCCCGTGCTCCCTGGTTCTCGTTTCGATAATTCCGCAACGACCTTTCGGACAATGCGACTTTTCCGAATCCGTGCATTTCAGCAGACTGTCTTCACCGACAGGGAGGCAGGATCATGGTTGATTTGAACAAGCTGATGTCAGGATTGGCCCGGAGCGGATTCGCATCGGGCCTCGCCGGCGGTGTCGCGGGCGGCGCGCTGTCCGGCGCGCTGATGTCGAGAAAGGGCCGGAAGGTGGCCGGCAATCTGCTCAAGGTCGGCGGCATCGCCGCGATCGGCGGACTCGCCTGGTCCGCGTACCGGAATTATCAGCGCGACCGGCAGGTAGCCGCGCCGGGCGAGGAGCGCTGGCACGGCCTGTCCGCGTCGCGCTTCGACCTCGCCGGGCAGACGCCATGGCAGGCTCGATCCCAGGGCTTCGTGATCGTTCGCGCGATGATTACGGCAGCGCACAGTGACGGCCACCTCGACGCGGCCGAGCTCGACCGCATCTATGGGCAGGTGGAGCGGCTGCGCCTCGGTGCGACGGAGAAGGCGACCTTGTTCGAGGAGCTGCGCCACCCGCGCCCGGTCGAGGAGATTGCGGAGGCGGCGGCCGATCCGGCCATGGCGGTCGAGGTCTACGCGGCGTCGCTGCTGGCCATCGACGAGTCCGCGCCCCACGCCGGCGCCTACCTCGCGCGGCTGAAGGCCTTGCTCGCGCTGCCGGACGCACTCGTCGACGCCGTGCACCGGCAGGCATCGCAGCCGATGCAGCCCGTGCAGGCTGCCTGACGCGCGACACCTTACCCGATGGCGGGTCCCCCGCCCGCTCTCCCCCGGGGAAGAGGCCGCCGCTGGCGGCCTTTTTTTTGGCCTGTCTGCCGTGCCCGGCATGTGAGCGTGAGGGATTCCCGGCGAGCTACACCCTTGGTTGCCTGCTCTTGCACTTAACAGGCCGTAAAGTTGTTTCGCGTGCCGGCCCGCGGCGCCGCCACGAGCCGCCCGCGTCAGGCCCGGTAGTCGGGGTTCTCGAAATCGAAGCGGCAGCCCGCTTTCCAGGCTTTGCGATCGTTGCCGTGGTTCGGCAGGCCGCCGGCGTCCTTCAGCAGGCGCGCCATGTGCAGCAGGTTCCAGGTCATGATCGTCGTGTTGCGCTGGGTGAAGTCGTTGTCGAAGCCGACCGGCGGACCGTCGTCGCGCTCATCGCCGTAGGAAGGGCCCGGCCCGGCCTCGCCGATCCAGCCGCAATCGGCCTGCGGCGGGATGACGTAGCCCAGGTGCTGCAAGGCGTACAGCAGCGTCATGGCGCAGGCCTTGACGCCGTCTTCGTTGCCGGTGACGACGGCGCCGCCGACCTTGCCGTAGTAAATGCTCTGGCCCTTGTCGTTGAGCTCGCCGCTCATGGCGTACAGGCGCTCGATGACGACGCGGCAGACCGAGCTCTCCTCGCCCAGCCAGATAGGCGTGCCGAGGACCAGGATATCGGCCGCGCCGATCGTCTCCCACAGCGTCGGCCAGTCGTCGCGGTCCCAGCCGTGTTCCGTCATGTCCGGCTGCACGCCGTAGGCGACCTGGTGCGACGCCGCGTGGATATAGTCCACGCCGACGCCGTTCTTGCTCATGATTTCCCCGACGACGGACAACAGCAGCCGCGTGTGCGAATCCTTCGCCTCCTTTTTCAGGCTGCAATTGACGAGTACCGCTCGAAGATCAGAGAAGTCTTCGCTGTTCTTCTCACAGAGTTCCTGTTGCCTGTCGGTCAGCGTCATGATGCTTCCTCCTGCTTTGCCACACTGTACCGGAACCCCGTGGCTCGCGTGCTGTCGAGCATGTGCGCCGGCGCGCCATGGACCGCCAGGCGGGTCTGCGATGGGCGCGGCCGAGCGCGTCGGAGCGCAATCGCGCGGACATGTCCCGGCCGGATCGCCCGGCTAAGCGAGCCGCCGGCCGCGCCCGGGCATCAGCGGGCGACTCTGCCGGCCGTGATGCCCGGCGAGCGAACCGCAAACCCCGGGGCCTGAGGCTACCGGCTCTGATGCGCGCAGCCCGTCGAGCGAACCCGGGCGTCTCCTCGGGTATTTTCGACTGTGCCGGACCCCGACTCTGGCCAGCTGACCCGACATCGTCGTCCCGGCTTGCAGCGGCTACGGACAATTACTGATGGCGGCGCAGGCCGGACTGCATAGCATTGGCCCGCCTATCCTTGCCAGGAGAGCAAGCTCATGTGTTCGAATACCGCGATCCGGCGCACTCTTGCGATCGTCGCGCTCGCCGCGCTCGCCGGCGCCTGTGCGCAGCGTCCCGAGGTCATCAAGCTTTACGAAAACCCGGCCGCAGGGCGCACGCAATACGATCGCCTGTTCATCGTCGGAGTGACCGGCGATGCCGACCAGCGCATCACGCTCGAGCAACTCATCGTCGATCGGCTCCGGTCACGCGGCGTGTCGGCAGTGGCCAGCTACGGTGTGCTCGGCAGCGGTGACTCGGTCCTGCAGGAAACCCTCGACAAGGCCGTCGCGGATTCAGGTGCGGATGCTCTGCTGATGTCGCACATCGCGAGTATCGACACCGCAATCGAGCGAGAAGAGGGTCGCGAGGAGATAGTCTCCACCTGCCGCGGTGGCGATCCCGTCGATTACTTTCTCTACGATCACCGGGTCATCAAGGTTCCGGACTCGGTGCGCCAGGCGCTCACTGTCGTCGTCGTCACGAACCTGCTCGACGCCGCGAGCGGCGAGCGCATCTGGACAATCCAGTCGACCTGCTTTCGCAAGGCCACGCTCGAGGAAGGGCTGGCCGAGGAAGCCGAAGCGATCGCGCGGCAACTGGGCATCGACGGACTCGTCCGAACCGCACCCTGACGGCGATCCGGCGGCGGCGCGTTGTCGGTTTGCCGATCGCGTCGGCAGCCTCGGCAGGTAGATCGTAACGCCGGTCGCGAGCGTGAGCAGCGCGGCGGGCGCGACGACCGAGTCGGCCGTGCGGCCTACAGCGCGTCGCCGCCGTACGGGTCCGTGCCCCCGCCGCGGCACGCCGGCGGCTTGTGCTTGTCGGCCATCGTGCCGGTGCACTCCCAGGCGAGCGTGCCGTCCGGATTAGCGATCGGCGTCAGCACCAGCTCGTTGCCGTCCGGTATCTCGCCCGGCAGGAAGGTGACGATGATGCGGCCGGTATCGGCCTCGACCCGCACGGCTTCGACCACCGCCGAGTCCGGCGCGATCGCCGACAGGCGCTGCGCCTCGGCGGCCGGCGGGAACGCGCCGTGTTCAAGGTAATACTCCGTGACGCCGAGCTTGGGCGCCGCGGCCGCCGCCAGGCCTTCGGCCACCTTGGCGCGAACCGTGTAGTCCTGGTACGCCGGGATCGCGATGGCCGCCAGGATGCCGACGGTGGCGGCGCTGCCCATGCCGCCCAGCAGTTCGAACGGATTGTTCTCGAAGGTCAGCTCCATCATGAGCGTCGGATCGCCGAGGCTCAGCGTGAAGCCGATCGTGCCCTTCTCCGGCAGGTCGAGTTGTCGCGGCGTCGGCATCGACCAGACGTCAATCTCCGCTTCGCTGACATCGGCGAGCACTTGCAGGATCTCGATGTAAGCCTCGTAAAGGCGTCGCGGCAGCTTGCGCGTCGTGCCGCTGAAGGACAGCATTGCGTCACGCGCGTCGATGGCCTGCGTCTCGGCCAGCCATGCCCCGACGTCGGTGCGGGCACGCATCGATGCGCGGTCGATCAGCACCTGCGGCGTTGAGCTCAGGTACAGATAGTTGTCGTCCCGGGTCCAGTAGAAGTGTTCGCGCTGCCTTTGCAACAGCACCGCCAGCCACCCCAGCTCCTCGGCCTGCTCGTCGTTCAGCAAACCGAACTGGCTAGGGACGCTCAGGTGATAGTAGGTGTCGCGACCGATGCGCCGTTCGTCCGGCCGCTGACCTGCCTGCTCCGACAGGTTGTCGACCAGGCGTTCCCAGCGCCCGGGATCGCGCAGGCGCAACGCCATGTACTCGCCCGCCTCGTCGAACACGATCAGCGCATCCGGACCGATGGAGCCCAGCGCGTCCTCGAGGCTCATGCCCGCGTACTCGCGAACCTGCTCCTTGACGTCGGCCCACTCGCCGGCCGCCTCCGCGTCGGCGCCACTCAGCACCAGCGCCTCCATGCGGGAGAACTCGGCGGGCGAAGGAATCGACAGCAGTATCAGGCCGTCCGGCTGACCGACGACGCGCGCGTCGAGCTGGTTGCGGATGCGCGGGATGAAACCGCGCTCGGCATTCGCCGCGAGGTCTGCCACGACGGCCAGGCGCCCCTTGCCGTTCGCCACGCCCCAGCCGATGCCCGCCGCGTCGGTCTGGTCGAGGCCGAGCTCGGTCAGCTGCGCGTACTGATCCGGCGGCATCATCATTTGCATCGCCGGCAGGGCCTGTGCCGCATCGAGCCACAGGAACGCGCCCTGCCCGCTCTCGTCGATGCGCCGTTCCATCGCGCGCATGCGGTGCTCGTCGTCGCGCTGCATGCCCTCGAGCATGGTGTCGAAGCTCGGCTGGCTGACGGCCGGCCCGGCGTTCACGACCAGCCGGCCGCTGTCCGCGTCGAACTGCAGCAAGGCCGGTACCGGGGTCCCGGCCAGCTGGCCGCGGCCGTCGTCACCGAGTGGTGCGGCCAGGCCGAAACCCGGCGTATCCATCGCGATCACGTCGATGATCTCCTCGAAACGAGCATGCGAGTAGATATCGAGGTGCATGACCAGCGCGACCGATGGGGCCGGCGCCATGAACACCGCCACCTCGATCGGCGAGCGCAGGAACTGCTCCATGACCCGAAGGCGCAGGTCCGCGTACATCGGGATATGCATCAGGACGTTGTCGTTGATCGCCTCGCGCACGGCGCGCACGTTCGCGACGTTGGTCTCGGACCTCAGCGCGTCGTCGAGGACGTTGCCCTTGGGCGTGGCAAACAGGCCGAATACGTGCGGTATGCGCGCGTAGACCAGCGCGTCGTCGGGCAGGTGCTCACGCAGCCAGGGCGACGCAATCGGCAACTCGTCGCTGGCTGCGCGGCGCTGCGCCTCGGAGTCGTTCGAGCTGGCGAGCAGGATGAAGAAAGAGATTGCGGCAAACACCGCGCGAGACGAAAAGCGAGTCACTGCTTACCCCAGGGCTTGTTTTCGGCAATGGTAGCCAAGTTCGGCGCCCGGCGGTACGCCCGGTCGCGACCAGCGCGATGAAATCCGGATCATTGCAGCGTCGGGCCGGCTCACCTGCCCGGGCGCGCGAGTAGCGTCGCACGCGTCGCGGTCATTCGGCGCGACGATACGCAGCCGCCAGGGCCGGCTTCTCCCAGGTCTCGTAGAGCGTGATCGCGACATCGCGCGCTGCCTGCACCTCGTGATGGTCGGCGCCCCACTGGCGCTCCAGTATCGCGATGCCGTCGAGAATAAGCGCTTCGGCCTCCGCGTACTCTGCGGCCTCGACGAGGCAGAGGCCGAGCTGCGTCCTTACGGTGCCAAGCGCCCAGTGCCGCGGCAGCCGCGTCGCGAATATCTCCTCTGCTTCCCGGTACAAGGACCGCGCGTCCTCGTACTGACCAAGCTGCATCATCGTCCTCGCTACGTTTGCGGTCGCGAACGCGAGATTGGGAGACTGCGGCATGTCTCGCAGGATGAGGCTACGGGCCTCGACGAAATGGGCCCGGGCTTCGTTGATCGCTCCGCGCTGCTCGGCTACTTTGCCCAGCCCGTTGACGAAGTAAAGCCGGTAGCTGTTGTCCGGGCCGAACAGCCGTGCATTCATTGCGAGGCCCTGTTCGTAGGCATCCGTCGCCTCGTCGAAGCGTGCCAGCTTGGCCAGCACGGCACCCATGCCGAGATAGAGCGCGCTGATCTCGGAGCTGTCGTCCGTGACATGCTTTCGACGCACCGACAGCGTGCGGCGAAATTCGGCCAGCGATTCCTCGTACTGCTCCTGGTGATTGAGCAGGTTGGCGATGTGCTCGGTCAGGTAGGATGCCTCGATCGAGTCCGGGCCGACCGCGGAGTCGACCAGCTCGAGTCCGCGATCGAAATGCCTCCGCGCGCCATCGTAGTCGCCCTGCAGGTGCAGCACGCGCCCGGTGCGTTCGTGCGCCGCAGCCTGGCCCATTCGGTCTCCATGGCGTTCGTAGATTTCCAGCGCTCTCCGCGCGTATTGGATCGAGCTCTCGTAGTCGCCGCCGATCTCGGTGATATAGGCGAGCCCGATCAGCGTGTCGGCATACTCGTCCGACTCCGCGCCCCCGAGCGCTTCGCGCAGTTCGAGCTCGCGCTGCATGACGTCCCGGCCCTCCGCGGTGAGCCGCCAGTTCTGGTAGACGCTACCCATGGCCTGCAGCAGGTCGGCCTGCACCTCGGGCTGACCGGCCAGCGCGTCCTCGATGCGCGCGCGCGCGCCCTCGCGGATGGAGCGCACCGTCTGTTCGCCCGGCGCTACGTTCGGGTCAGTGGACTCGAAGATGCTGACGAGAAAGTCGCGGGTTCGTTCGGCCCGGTCGCGCTCGAGGGCGATCTGCTGCGCCTGTCGATCGGACACGACGGCCGAGTAGAGTGCCAGCCCGACGAGCGCAGCGACGGCGGCGGCGGCGAAGCCTGCGAACGAGACTCCGATCCGGTGCCGCCTGACGAATTTCCGCGCCCGGTACAGCGGAGTCGGTCGTCGCGCGGACACGGGCCTGCCGGCCCGGTAATTTCGCAGATCGTCCGCCAGTGCCTCCACGGTCGGATAGCGTTCTTCCGGAAGCCTCGCCAGGGCCCTGCCGATTATCGCGTCCAGCTCGTCGCCGGCGCGCGGCTCGAAGCGGCTGACGGGCGGCGGGATCGCGGTCGTCGCATGCGCACACATCTCGGCGAGGGTCATACCGACGAATGACACGGGTGCGCGGCCGGCAAGCAGGGCGTACAGCAGCGCCCCGATCGAGTAGACGTCGGTCGTGACGTCCACGCTCTCGCCGCGCAGCATCTCGGGGCTGGCAAAGGCCGGCGTCGCAGGCCGCCTCGATTCCCGGGTCAGGCGATCGTTGCCGGGGTCCGGCTCGAGCACCGTCGCTATGCCGAAGTCGAGCAGGCGTACCTCACCCTGCGAATCAACGAGCACGTTGTTCGGTTTCAGGTCGCGGTGGACTACGAGCTTGCGGTGCGCGTACTGAACGGCGTCCGCGACGCTGAGAACGAGTTGCAGGCGGCCGTCGACGTCGAGGCCCATGGCTCTGCAGTATTCGTCGATAGGCATGCCGTCGACGTAGTCCATGACGAAATACGGCAGGCCATCGTCGGTCACGCCCCCATCCAGCAGACGGGCGATATTGTCGTGAACGAGCCTGGCAAGGATCTGCCGTTCGACGAGGAATCGCGCGCGCGCGTCGCCCGTGTCCAGTCCCGTCGGCAGGATCTTCAGCGCTGCCTGCTGCTCGAACTGCTCGTCCGCCCGCTCGGCGAGATAGACCGCGCCCATTCCGCCGCTACCGATGCGACGAACCAGGCGCCAGGCGCCGATGATCTTGTCGGCGGGCAGCGGTTCGTCGTCCGCCATCGCCGAAAGGCTGACGCGCCCGGCAAGCTGCGCGAAGTAGGCTTCCGAATCGTCGGCGGCGCCGAGCAGCGTCGCGACCTCGCTCCGCAGTCCCGCGTCACCGCCGCATGCTTTATCGACGAACGCATCGCGGGCCGCCGGGTCGACGGTCCGGGCCTCTGCGAAAATCTCAGCTGCGCGTTCGGAGATCACGGCTCAGCCCTGCCCCGCCCCTGCAACCTGCTGTAGACCCAGGCACTGACGAGCGCCCAGTCGCGCTTGACGGTCGCCGGGGACACGTCGACGGCCGTGGCCGTCTCCTCGATCGTCATGCCGCCGAACACGCGGCACTCGAAGACGCTGCAGTGGCGCGGGTTTGCTGTCGCCAGCTCGGTCAGCAGCGCGTCGATCTCCAGCAATTCCTCCAGCGTGCGCTCGTCGTCGAGGGCAATGGCGGACAAGGTAACCCGCAGCCGGTCGCCGCCCCGCTTCGCGGCCGTCACGCGCTCCGCGTAGTTGATCAGCACCTGGCGCATCGCGCGTGACGCCGTTGCGAAGAAATGCGTGCGGTTCCTGTAGTCCGAGAGCGTGTCGCCCGCCAGTCGCAGATAGGCTTCGTTGATCAGCGCCGTCGTGTTGAGCGTCTCGTTGCCGCTCCAGCGGCGCCGCTGCGCGCTCGCGATCGCTCGCAGCTCGCGGTAGACGGATTCGAACAGCGCAGCGCTGGCCTCCCGGTTTCCGGCCGAGGCCTCCTCGAGCAGCTCCGTAATGTCGCCGATACCGCTGATCGACCCGTCCTCCGGTCCGCCGTGTGCGCGGCCCGGGCCACGATCCCGTGCCGCGAGTAACAGTATAGATGGACGGCGATGGCTCCCGGAATCCACGAACAGCGCGCTGCGATGCACGCTGTCCCGCGGTGGTACTGCAGCCCGCGTTCATCGTCCACACGCCTCCGTCACGATTCATCAGGCGTGCGCGAGGAAGACCGCGCCGACGATCAGCAGCATCGACGCGAGCTTCGACGGCGCGGCGCGGGACTGGCGGCTCAGCGCCGCCAGCGTCCGCTCCGCGCCGGCCGACGCCAGCAGTCCCGCGCAGCGCAGCAGCAACCAGCTGAACAGGATCACGAAGACCGGGAGCGTGCACTCCAGCACGGCGACCAGGGAGACGGACGGACCGAGATCCGTTGCGCGCTGGGACCCCAGCACGCCGGCCAGCTCGAGGACCTGGACTGCCACGAACAGTGCGCCGAAACGGCGCCACAGGCCGGCGATGCGCCGCCGCCGCGGCGGCGAGACGGCGATGCCGGCGAAGACGAGGGCGGTAGCCGATGTCGAGAACAGCCACACGGCGGTCGCGTAGCTCGCCGATTCCAGTACCCATGCCTGCATCACCATCATCGTGGAGACGCCGAGGACCGACGCAGCGAGATAAACCACGGCGCGCGCGGGCAGCTGCCTGGCCTGCAAGCCGATCAGGACGCAGATGCCCATAGCGGCGATGCCAATCGCTGCGTAGTTGGGCCAGGCAAGCCGCTCGCCCAGGAAGAAAAACGCGAGCAGCGGGATGACGAGGACGCTGAGCGTATTGAAGATCTCTGCGTTGACGGCGTCGTTCAGCGAAAACAGCGCGCGAAAGTAGAAGTAGACGTGCAGCAGGAATGCAACGCCGGACAGCACGCCCACCAGCGCAAGCTCGGGAGCAATCGAGCCCCATTCGACCGACCGGACGGTCGCGAACGCCGGAATCGCGCAGAACAGCCCCGCGATCGCGACCCCGTCGCCCGCCCTGCGATAGACGCCGTTGCTGACGAAGCAGACGTCAATCACGCAGGAGAGGGCCCAGGCGGCGGCGGCGAGCAGCGACATCGGGACCCAGTGGTCGAGCAGCGCGAGGCTCATGCCTGTGGCTTCGTCGTCTCCATACATCCCGGCATACCGGAATCGGCCGGCAAACGGCTCATCGGTGGCGGGCCGGTCGCGGCCCGGTCGCGGCCCGGTCGCGGCAATGAGCCGATCTGCGCCCCGTCCCGGTTTACCGGGTAAAGAGGCAACGGCTTCGGCGTGACCAGCGGGATTCACGGCGGCGGGAGGCGCGGTGATGTTCGGCACAATGCGGCGGAAGGGACTGGCGGCAATCGCGCTACTGGGCATGTCGGCCTCGCCGGCCGGGCATGCAGAGCCGTATGCCTCGATTACGCTCGCGACGGACTACCTGTTTCGCGGCGTTTCGCAGACGCTGTCCGGCGCCGCGCTGCAGGGCGAACTCGGTCTCGAAGACGACCGCGGATGGTACGGCTGCCTGTGGGCGTCCAACGTCCGCTTCGTCGACGGCGCGGCGCCCGATGACGGCGCACGCGTCGAGTTGAACGTCGGCGGCGGGCGCGAGTTCGACCTCACCGAACGCCTGTCAGCGGGCCTCGGCGTCACGGCCTACGTTTTCCCCGGGACCGTGCCCGGAGTCGACTACGATTACGTGGAATGGCACGGAACGCTGACGCTCGACGGGCGCCACGAAGCAAATTTCGGATTCAGCCCGGACGTATTCGGCAGCGGTGAGCCCGGGCGCTACTACGCGATTGCCACGCGTGCCGAGCTGCCGCTACGCCTCGCCCTTTCGGTACGGCTCGGTCGCTACGACCTGGACAACGCTTTCGGTGCCTCCTACGGGTTTACGGAAGCGGCGGTGAGCAAGCTCCAGGGCGACTTTGACTGGCGCCTGGCCTGGGTCAGCACGCACGGCGACGCCGACGCCCTGTTCCCGGAATCGACAATCGGCGACCGGCTCGTGCTCGCCCTCGGCATCTCGTTCTGAAACGGCCAGCCACACCGTCCGGGGCACACCGTGCTGACGACGGGCCGAGCGCCTCGGTCGGCGACGCCATGCCGGGGAGTCCGGTCGTGCCGCTGCCTGGCCATGCTCGTTCGCGCTGCGCATCGCCGGCAGGTCGCGCGCCAGGGGGGCCGTCGAATCGGCGCAACGGGGCCGGCCCCTGCCCGCTGCGGATCGCTGCGACCCGCGCTCAGTTGCCGGCGCCGCGCGCCTGCTCAGCAGCCAGGAATGACTGCCTTATGGCTTCCAGTCGCCCGGCCAGGACGAGCGCATCGAAGTGCTCGCGGAGCTGCGCCGCTACGGATTCATCCGTCGCGGGGCTGAGCGCGAAATAGAGCTCCTGCTCCAGCTCCGCGAGTGGCAGCACCAGCCTGATATTGCCGCAGCCGGCCGGCAGCTGGGCGCACTGGTAGTCGATCAGCGAGGTGTTGCCGGGGTAGAGGTCGACGCGACCGCGGGTCAGCATCTCCAGCCCTTTCAGGTGATCGCGAGTCCTGACCAGGTTCGAGAAACCGTTGTTCTCCAGGTAGACGCTCGCGACGTCGTCCACGACCGTCGCGACGACCAGCGGGCGCAGCTCCTCCAGCGTCGTCGGTCCCGGGTCCTCCGCGGCCACCCCGTACAGGGCATGATTGACTTCGGCAACCGGGCCGATCCAGTGCACAAGGCCCTCCCGCTCGCGCGTGCGGATTAGCGTGATGACGAGCTGGTTTTCCTGTTCCCGGACCCGCTTCATGACTCTCGGCCAGGGCAGCAGCTCGAGCTCGTGCTCCATGCCCGCCGCATCCACGAGTTCGACAGCGAATTCGACCAGGATACCCTGTGGCGACTGGCCTTCTTCCGTCGCAAAGCTGTAGGGCCAGAACTCTTCCGCCAGCACGCTGATCCGGGCCGGCACCGACTGCGCAAGAACGGACGATGACGCCAGCAAAGCCAGGCAAAGGGTAAGAATCAAGCGATCGATATAGTACATTCGGTGCCCATGCCCGGAATAACTCTCCACCGAGACTAGCCAGAGCGAACCCAGGGAGACTCTGATTAATTCTCGTCACACACGTCGCGGTCAAATCGTCTGTCGCGCGACGCGTGCCGCCGAGCGTATCGGGATACGCCCAGGGCGCGCAACAAAGCGACAGACGATTTGACCGCAAGCCTTTCGATATCAATTGCTTATTGTGGGCCGGCCGGGTCGCGGGCGAGGCCGCGTTACTCGTCGCTCATCTACGTAGAGTGCACATCGCTCCTTGTGCCTTGCCTCGGCCGCGACCCGGCCGGCGTGTGTGACGGGAACTAATCGGAGTCTCCCCAGTGGGCAAGCTGCTGCGTCAGACATCGCTGACCGTCAAACAGGTAGTCCTGACCTTTCTCGTGGTTCTCGTGGTGGGCGGCGGCGTCACGCTCGCGCAGTCGTGGTATTCGCTTGGCGTCGAGCGCACGGCGGCGGAAGCCCGCATCCGGCAGCTCGCGGACTCTGCCCTGGACAACGCGGCTGCCGCGGCCTTCCGGCTGGACGAAGACCTTGCCGACTACGTCACGACGGGCCTCGCGATTGCCCCCGAGGTAAGCCGTGCCGCCATCCGGGACGAGAACGGCGACCTGCTCGCGAGCCAGGAAAATGCCGAGCAAGCCAGGGCGCCGGCCTGGCTGCAGGACCTCGCCTATCGCGATCTCAGCAGCATCGAAATCCCGCTTTACGGCCAGGGCCGTGCCGACTTGCTGGTGGGCAGCCTCGTCATCGAGCCTGACAGGAACGCGCTGGCGAACGCCTTCCTGGCTTCATTGCGCACGCTCGTCGCCCTGGACGCCGCCAAGGCTGTCTTTCTCGCCCTGGCGCTCAGCGTGTTGTTCTACTCGGCACTGACCCGACCGTTGCTCGCCCTCGTCGAGTCGGTGAAGCAGGTGAGCCCGGGCGTCGACCGCAAGCTCGCGAATGTCCAGCCATTGCGATCGCAGGAAGACGAGCTCGGCAACCTGGTGCAGTCCGTCGACGAGCAGTTGCTCATGTTCAGGCAGCTGCTCGAGGAACGAGGCGCGCTGCTGAAAGACCTGCAGCTTCGCGATGCGGCGCTCGACGCCATGGACAGCGGCCTGCTGCTGGTGGACACGAGCAGCCCGGCAATGCCGGTCGTCGACGAGAACGCTGCAATTGCAGACATGCTCGGACAACCTGCCGGGTCCATGATGGGGCGGTCGATAATCGAGCTGTTCGAAAACGTCGGGCCGGCTCGGAGCGAGGCGGGCACGCTGCGCGAATTCGTCGCCTCGGCCATGGCCGGCCCGGGCACCTCCGCCGTCTACGAGTTCGATGCGGCCGACGAGCAAACGCGCCTGTACACGGTTTCGATCGTACCTGTGCAGACCGGTGCGGACGAAGCAACGCATCGCGCGATCATCGTCAATGACGTGACCCGGGCGCGCGAGACCGAGGAAAAGTTGCGTCACGCGCAGAAGATGGATGCGCTGGGCAAGGTGGCCGGCGGCATCGCTCACGACTTCAACAACACCCTTGCGGTGATGAAAGGCAACCTCGAACTCGCCAGCCTGGACTTTGCCGGGCAACCGGCCGTGCTGGAATTCCTGCAGCCGATAGCACGCAGCGTCGATCGGGCATCCGAACTCACCGGCAGGCTGTTGCGCTTCTCGAGAAAAGCGCCGATTCACGCCAGCAACGAGAGTGTCGACCTGCTGATCGCGCAGATGCGCGACATGCTGGCGCGCTCCCTGACGCCCCGGATCCAGATAAAGCTTGAACTCGATGCCGCCGATGCGGAGGTCCGGATCGACCGCGGTGATTTCGAAGACGCGCTACTGAACCTCGCGGTCAATGCCCGGGATGCAATGCCGGGCGGAGGCACACTGACCCTGCGCACCTGGATCGAGACGCTGACGGACGATTCCGACAGCCTGCGCGAGGGCATGGCAGGCGGCCGCTTCGTCTGCCTGCAGGTCGCAGACACCGGAACCGGCATCGAACCGGCGGTGCAGAAGCGCCTGTTCGAACCGTTTTTCACGACCAAGGAGGCGCAACGCGGGACCGGCCTCGGCCTGTCGCAGGTCTACGGCTTCGTCGAACGCTCCGGCGGCAATATCCGGCTTGCGTCGACTCCGGGCAGCGGGAGCGAATTCACGATATTCCTGCCCCTGTCCAGCGGCGACAGCGCGTCGACCGCGGCGACGGAACCGCCGCAGACGCTCGCCGGCGGCGACGAGACCATCTTGCTGGTCGACGACGAACGGGACCTGCTCGACACCGCCCGCCGAATGCTGGCGCGACTCGGCTATCGCGTCGTGGCAACGAGCAGCGCGGCGGAGGCGATGGCGCTGTTCGCAGAGCGCGCCGATGAGATAGACCTGTTGCTGTCGGACGTCGTAATGCCGGGCGGCATGAACGGCTACGAGTTGGCGGACCGGCTCCGCGCCGAGCGGCCCGACCTGCCCGTGCTGATGACCTCGGGCTTCGACTCCAAGCGGGAAGACCGCGCACAGTATCCCCTGCTGGCCAAACCCTATTCGGCGGGCGTCATGGCCGATGCCGTCCGCCGGGTCCTCGACGGCGGCGCGAATACCTAGGCTCCGGCGCCCGCGTCCTCGCGCTCCCCTTCAACCCGGCCGCGGTGCCCGCCCGCACGGACGGCGCGTTTGGCCCGACGGACGGCCCGGCCGCGTTCCCGCTCATCGATCTCGCCGGCGGCGCCTGCCGCAACGCTCCGGTGACGGACTCGATTCGAACCCGGTGCGCGTCAGCAGCCGCTGACCGGGCGGCTGCGGGTCGCTGCCGGGTCGCTCAGAACTTGTCGGGCCGCAGCACCGCGACGTCGGACGTGAAAGAGATCATCGCGTAGCTCTCGAAGAAGCGCTCGCGCAGGCAGGTCTCGATGCGCTCCGCGACCTCTGCAGTGCACACGACCTCGATCCGGATATTGCTGCTGGTCTGCCAGCCGGCGTCGCGGACCCCCCGATCGCCGGAACCGCGCGCGTTGCTGATCGTGTAGCCGCGCGCGCCCTGGCGCTTCAGTTCGGCGCAAAGCTCGGCCTCGAGCACCGCCTCGGTGACGATCGTGACGAGCTTGCGGTGATTGTCGGCCATCGGGCTAGGCTCCCCCGCTGTGCAGGAACGTGGCGAGCTGCCAGTACAGCGGCACGCCGATGAAGATGTTGAACGGGAAGGTTACGCCGAGCGAGGCCGTCAGCGACAGCGACGGGTTCGCCTGCGGCACGGCGATGCGGATCGCGGCCGGCGCCGCGATGTAGGACGCGCTGCCGGCCAGCACCGCGAGCAGCGTCGTGCCGCCCGGGTTCAGGCCTATCGCCCAGCCGAGCAGCGCGCCGACCGTGGCCAGCGGCACCGGCACCAGCAGCCCGAACGCCAGCAGGAAGGGGCCGTTGGCGCGGATCGCGCGCGCCTGGCTCGCGGCAATCAGCCCCATCTCCAGCAGGAACAGCGCCAGCACGCCTTTGAACAGGTCGAAGAACAGCGGCTCGATCGACGAAACGCCGGCGGGCCCTGCGACCCAGCCGATCAGCAGCCCGCCGACCAGCAGCACGATGCTCTTGCCGAGAAATATCTCGTGCGCGAGCTTGCCGAGCTGCACTCCCCCCTGCCCCGCGCGCGCGAGCCAGATGCCGACCATGATCGCCGGGATCTCGAGCAGCACGAGGAACAACGGCATCTGGCTGTCCGCCGGGATCTGCCGGCTGTCGAGGAAGGCGACGCCGACCGCGTAGGTCGCGACGCTGACCGAGCCGTAGTGCGCCGCGAGCGAGGCGGCATTCGGACGATCCAGCTTGCCGAGACGGCGGGCCAGCGGGTACAGCACGAACGGCAGCAGGAAGCCCATGGCCAGCACGGCGAGCACCTGGGGCAGCAGGCCGCCGAAAGACGAGCGCGCCAGCTCGACGCCGCCTTTCAGGCCGATCGTCAGCAGCAGCAGCGTGCTCAGCAGGTCGTAGATGGCAGGCGGCAGGCGCAGATCGGAACGCGCGAGCCCGGCCGCGAGCCCGAGTACGAAGAACAGGACGACGGGATCCACGCTCAGGTTTTCCTCTCGATGCTGTCACGCAGCTGGCGCAGTTCCGCCGACAGCGTCTCCAGCTGCCGCGCCAGCGCCTCGCGCTCGTCGTGGGCGACCCGCGCCTCCTGCTCGGCGAACTCCTGGCTTTGCAGGTGCACGGACTGCAGCGAATTGACGATCAGCGCTATGAACAGGTTCAGCACGGTAAAACTCGTCACGATAATGAACGGCACGAAATACGCCCACGCGTACGGATGCTGCTCCATCACCGGCCGGACGATGCCCATCGACCAGCTCTCGAGCGTCATCACCTGGAACAGACTGTACATCGACTCGCCGATCGTGCCGAACCATTGCGGGTGGGTGGCGCCGAACAGCTTGGTCGCCATGACCGCCGCCACGTAGAAGACCAGCCCGAGGACCGCCACGATCGAGCCCATCCCGGGCAGCGCGCGGAACAGCGCGCCGACCACCGTGCGCATCTGCGGCACGACCGAGATGAGACGCAATACGCGCAGCACCCGCAGCGCGCGCAGCACGGACAGCGCCCCGGCCGAGGGCAGCCAGGCGACCGCGACGATGACGAAATCGAACAGGTTCCAGGGCCGGGCGAAGAAGCGCAGCCGGTAAACGAACAACTTGAGCAGTATCTCGGCGCTGAACAGCCACAGCGCGAGCGTATCGATCGCGAGCAACAGCGGGCCGGCGCGCCGCATGGCGGCCGGCGAGGTCTCGAGCCCCAGCGTGATCGCGTTGACGACGATAACAGCAGTCACCGCGGCGCCGAAGCGCGGCGATTCGACCAGGGCTGCGAGCCGGGCGCGCAGCCCCGCGCGCGGAGCGGCGGGCTCCGCGCCAGGCAGCGGACTGGCCTGCACGGCAGTCAGGCCGTACCCGGGTCGGACACCGGCGGACCCGCGGTGCTCAGTTCCCGCAGCGCGCGGCGTTCGTAGCGTCGCCGCCGGCGCAGCGTGCGGCGCAGGAGGCGCTGGGCGCGGCGCGCGCAGACATGCATCGCGGCGAGCACGTGGCTGCGCCGGCTGTCCGCCACGATCTGTTCGCCACAGCGCAGGCTGACGAGCGCCCGAACCCGCTTGTCGCGGCCGCCTTTCGGACCGTTCACATCCTCGATCTGGATGACGACAGCGCGTATTTCATGGTGGAAGCGCATGAAGCTCGCCGCGAAGCGCTCGCGCAGCGCCGCTTCGATATCCGCGGACAGATCCAGCCCGCGCGCAGAGATCGTCGTCTTCATGGAATCCTCCTGTGTGTTGCCTGCAACACTGTCGCGCGATCAATAAAATCGGACCAGTCGAACTTACCTGACTTCTTTTTCGTTTTTTACGAAGTATCAAATTCTGGTCGAACCAGATCGCCGATCATTCGCGATTCGCCGCTTGCCGGCCGGCACGACCGCCTGCCCGGCACTCCGCTGTCGGTCACGCCGGGCGAGTCGCGAGAGACGCGCCGCCGCAGCCGTGGATCATCGATGGCGCGGTAGCGCTGCTCTTCGGTCCGCGTCGGCCGGCCCGTCGCGGTCGTCGACGTCGTCACCGCGTGGCGAAAGAACTCGACCGGTTCGGCGGCCTCGACGGCGTGTACGCGCGCGAAATACTGTGCCGTGCGCTGCGCCGGCACCACCCCTGCCGATTCCGGCCCGGGCGCCGTCGCAACAGTTCGAGTATCCCGAACTGTCCGCCGTGCCGTTTCGGCGTGCTATCGTGCCCGTGTGCGCCATCTCAACTACAACCACCTGCTGTATTTCTGGGCGGTGGCGCGTGAGGGCAGCATCGTCAAGGCCTCGGAGGCCCTGCACCTGACGCCGCAGACGATCAGCGGCCAGCTGAAGCTGCTCGAACAGGCCGTGGGTCAGAAGCTATTCGACCGGGTCGGTCGGCGGCTCGTGCTTTCGGACACAGGTCGCGTCGTGTTCGAGTACGCGGACGAGATTTTCTCGGTGGGCGCGGAACTCGCGAACGTCGTGCGCGGCAATCAGCTTGCCGGCCCGGCGACGCTGAACGTCGGCGTCGTCAGTTCGATGCCGAAGCTGATCGCCGAGCGCATCATAGCGCCCGCGCTGACGGCAGAGCAGCCGCTGCGCGTCAGCTGCGTCGAGGCATCGCTGGAGCAGCTGCTTTCCGAGCTCGCCGTGCACCGACTCGATCTCGTGCTGTCCGACCGACCGGCGCCGGACGGCCTCGGCGTCAAGGCCTACAACCACCTGCTGGGGCGCAGCGACACCTCTTTTTTCTACGGCAAGTCGCGGGCGAGGCGTTACCGGTCGCGTTTTCCGCAGAGCCTGGACGGCGCGCCGATGCTGCTGCCGACCCAGAACTCCGCGCTGCGCCGGCGGCTCGACGACTGGTTCGAGGGCGCAGGCGTCACCCCGCGCATCGTCGGCGAATTCGACGACAGTGCGTTGCTCAAGGCCTTCGGCGAGGCCGGCGTCGGCCTGTTCGCCGCGCCGAGCGCGATCGAGGAAGAAATCTGCCGCATGTACAGGATGGCCGTCATCGGCCGCACCGACGCCATCGAGGAGCGCTTCTATGCCATCTCGACGGAGCGGCGGCTCAAGCACGAATCGGTCGTGCTGATCACGCGCACGGCGCGGACCGACCTCTTCAGCTGACCCGCGTGGGCCGACCCTTGCGGAACCTGCGCTGCGGGTTACGAAGAGTTACAACCTGAAAATCCGGGGAGACCACTTGCCGGCGGGCGCCGGCCATGCTTCGCAGCGTCAACTGTAACCCGAAGATGCGAGGTCTTCTCATGAACACTCTTTATCGGCTGTTAGTTCCAGTCGCATTTTTCGCGCTGGCTGCGTGCAGCAGCGGCAGCGATGGCCCCCGAGTGCAGGATCCCCTGCCGCCTGCGCCGCAGGGCAACGCGTCCGTGCAGATCCTGCACGCGTCGCCCGACGCGCCGCCGGTCAACATCAGCGTCTCGTCCACCGACATCAACAACGTCGACTTCAAGGTCGGCACCGGCATCCTGACGCTGCCGAACAACACGTACACGATCACGGTCGACGGCATCCTGCCGGATGGCACGGCGACGGTTATCGGCCCGGTCAACCTGACCTTCGAGGCCGACACGCGCTACAGCATCCTGGCGATCGGTGACGTTGCGAACATCGAGCCGCTGGTCCTGAGCCAGCCGGACACGGCCGTGCCGGCCGGCGCGACCCGCTTGCGCGTCGCCCACGCCGCGCCGCTCGCGCCGGAAGTCGACGTCTACCTTACCGCGCCGGGCGCGGACCTGACCGCCGAGGCGCCGGTAGGCACTTTTGCGTTCGGCGGCGATCTCGGCCCGGTCGACGTGACCGCGGGTGACTACCAGCTGCGCGTCACGGTGGCCGGCGATCCGACCGCCGTTGCCTACGACGCCGGTACGATCACGCTCGCGGATGGCGCCAACCTGCTGATCTCGGCCGTCGAGAACACGACCACCGGCGCTGCGCCGATCAGCCTGATCGTGCAGGACGGCCAGGGCTCGTTCGAACTGCTGGATGTCAACACGCCGGCCGACGTACGCGTCGTGCATGCGTCGCCCGACGCGCCGAACGTCGACGTCATCGCCAACGATGATTTCGCCAACCCGCTGGTCAGCGACCTCGCGTTCCCGGATTTCACCGGCTTCCTGAGCGTTCCGGCTGCCAGCTACAACATCAAGGTCGTCGATGCACCGACCCAGACCGTCACCGTGATCGACGTTGACCTCGCGCTGGAAGCCGGCATCAGCTACGACGTGCTCGCAGTCGATACGCTGGCCAACATCGCAGCGTTCCTGGCCATCGATGACCGCCGCTCGATTGCGACCGAGTCGAAGGTACGGATCATCCACGCCTCGCCGGCTGCCGGTCCGGTCGACATCTACGTCACCGCGCCGGGCACCGACATCAACACGGTCGAGCCGACGCTGGTGAACATTCCGTTCCCGGCCAACACCGGCTTCCTGTCGCTGAACCCCGGTGACTACGAGGTCACGGTGACGCCGACCGGCACGAAGACGGCCGCGATCGGCCCGGCCGCGATCACGATCGAGGGCGGAGGCGTCTACACGGCGATTGCCCGCGACGCAGCGGGTGGCGGCGCGCCGCTGAACCTGATCCTGATGGACGACTTCGTCGCCCCGTAACAGTCAGAGCGTCTCGATCCGACTCGAAACCCCGCCTTGCGCGGGGTTTCTTTTTTTCGCCGGCGCCCCGGACCCCGCCGGGACCGGCGCTCGCTAGTCCGTCGCCGCGAGCCGCTCGCGCACGACGGACTCGAGGCCGGTCAGTCCGGCGGCCCGCCCGGCCGCCAGCGCCTCTTCGTCCGTGGCACCGCCAGCCTTCGCGCCGAGCGCGACCAGCGCACCGACCCGGTTGCCGCTCGCGCAGTGCAACAGCACCGGCCCGTCCATGCCGGCCAGCGCACGGTCGAGCGCCGCCGCGTTGTCGAAGGTCACGCCTGCCGGACCGGCAACCGGCAGCGCAACGTAGTCGAGGCCCAGCGACGCGGCGACGGCAGCCTCGTCGTAGCCGCGGTCCTCGCCGGGCGTGCGCAAATCGATGACACCGACATAGCCTGCCGCGGCGGCGCGCTCGAGCAGCTTCGCGTCGGGCTGGCCCGTGGACAGGTGCGCGCCGACGGGCAGCGTGCCGGCACCGCCCCGCAGTTCGGCCACCGGCACGTGCGTGACGGCCCGGTCCGTGGCGGGCGTCGCCGCGCAGGCTCCGACCAGCAGCAGCGACAGGCCGACGAGCAGGCCGCGCGCCGGCGACATCAGTCGGCCAGCGTCGTGACGGCCGGAATCTCCATGCCGCGCTCGGTCAGCAGCACGGAGACGGATACCCGCTCTATCAGGTCGCCCAGCGCCAGCATCAGTTCCTTGACCGCCGCGCCGATCTCCGGCGAGACGTCCTCGCCGTCCTGCTCCATGGCGACCGCGTCGCCGATGAACGCGTAGTAGCGGCCGGCGTCCATGTGCATCGAGAACAGCGGCGGCGGACTGCCGGCCGGCTGCTCGAGCAGCGTCGTGGCCTGCTTTTCGCCGTTCTTGCCGACCGCCATCGAGATCGCCGAATCGGTCATGGCCAGCCAGGCCTCCTCGACCGGCGGCTGCAGCTGCGGCGACTCGAAGCGCACGGCCTTGCCGTCCGCCTGCAGGTTCAGCATCGCCAGTTCCGGGCTGAACATCGAGCCCATGGCGACGAGCCCCGGCGCGTTCTCGCTGGCCAGCAGGAAGCGCATGTCGATCGACGTCGGCGGCTGCTTGTTCGCCACGTCGAGGCCGGTTACCTCGTCGACGACGGCGAGGAAACCGCGGAAACCGTAGACGATCGGCGGCACCGGCTGCTCGAGGACCGCGCGCCCCTGCGCGACGCCGGACTGCAGGTCGGCGAACAGCTCGCACTTGTAAGGCGTCGCCTCGATCGCATCGAGTCGTGACGAATAGAAGTCGCGCGCGGCGGCGAGATCGATGCTCATTCCGAACGACACCATGCCACCCTGGTCTCTGCCGAGGCCGGGCACCGGGGCCGTCAGCGCCGACAGCCCTTTGGCGATGTCCTCGCGGAGCTCTAGCACGGTATTCGAGACCATGCGCTCGGCGCTGTATTCGGTGTAGCCGGTAACGAGGCGGGGTGCGATCGCCGCCATGCCGCGAATTTCCTCCCGGCACACGTCCGAGAGGCGAGTATGGTCGTAGTCGGCGAGCGCCAGCACTTCCGCGTTGACGCCGGACTGTTCGTCGAGGAACACGGCCGCGATACGCCGGAAGTCGACGTAGCCGGCGCCGAAGCTGGTGTAGCCATAGCGTTCCGCCAGCTGCGCGAGCTCGCCCGAGGCGGCGACCGAGCGGGCGGGCTTCGCGATCCCGAGCACGCTGCGCAGGCCATCCTCGCCGAGGCTCGTCGGCACCAGCGTGGCGACCATGTGGTCGTCCTGCACCGCGACCAGGACGCGTGCGTTTTCGTCGCCCGCGTAGCGATAGGTCACGTCGTCGAGGCTGGCCCGCTGCATGTCGGTTCCGGCCTCGGACTCCAGTTCCGCGAGCGTGCGCTCGAAGGCGGCCGTATCCGCGAGCTCGACGCGCAGCACCGGCAGCAGCCCGGCGCCGTACAGCGCGACCGCCGAGTCGCGATCCAGCCCGGCCTGCACCATGCCTTCCGACGAAAACATGCCGACGAGACGGTCGACGACCGCGACGACGCGCTCGGCCTCGATTTCCGACTCCTCGCTGTCGAGCTCGCGATCCTCGAGACCCTCGCGCAGCGAAAAACGGATGACGTCGCGGTAGGCGGCCAGCAGCCGGTCCATCTTCGGCTCGATCTTCTCGTAGACGTCGTCGGGCACCGGCCCGGGCGACGCGAACAGGTAGGGCGTGTCGGCGGGCACGTACTCGAGAATGCCGGCGCTGTAGCCGGCGTCGTCGTCCGCCTGGTTGCAGGCGGCAGCGAGCGCGAGCAGCGCGTAGACCGCGAGGTTCCTGGCCGTGGCAAGTCTGGGCATGATCTGGATTTCCATCTGGTGGGCATGGGGCCGCGGGCACCCGGCCAGCGGCGGCGAAGTGCGCAGGATACCGGCTGCGGGCGCGGCCGGCGACCCTGCTACTTGACCCGGGTCAGCGCGGGCGCACCCTCGCGCCGCTGGCCGAGCGCCTCGAGGTACATCTCGCGCACGTCGGCGACGTGGCGGTCGACCGTTTCCGGCCGCCAGTCTCCGGTCGGGACCGGGGGCAGCACGTCGACCTGTACCGGCGCCGGCCTGACGAAAAAACCGCCCTTCGGCAGCACGTCGCCGGCGTTGTGGATCACGATCGGCACGACCGGCACGCCGGCCTGCATCGCGATGTGGAACGGGCCCTTCTTGAACGGACCGAGCCGGTCGCTGGCGCTGCGCGTACCCTCCGGCGCGATCGCGAGCGACAGGCCGGAGCGCAGCGAGCCGACCACCGGCCGCAGCGCCTCGATGGCCTTTTCGTGGTTGCGGCGGTCGACGAACACGGTGTCGGCCACGCGGAAGACCGGGCCCACGAGCGGATTGAGCGCGATCTCCTGCTTGGCGATCGCATTGAAATCGCGGCGCAGCAGCTTGGCGACGATCAGCACGTCGATCGCGCTCTGGTGGTTGAACAGGAACACGGCCGGGCGCTCGGCCCACAGGTACTGCTCCCCGCGCACGCGCACGTCGATGCCCGCCAGCGCGCTGCCGAACTCACCCCAGGTCGTGACCGCGAGGTTGACCGCGTCGCGCCGCGAACGGTTCAGAATCCACGTCGGGACGATCGACAGCGCGGCCGACATGAAGGCGCCGTAGACGAGCCCGGTGCGCACGACCTCGCGCAGGCCCGGCAGGCCGCGGCTCGAAAAGTCGCGGATCGGCCAGTCGCGGCGATGCGCCACCTCGCGCAGTGCCGAATCCGGGTTCAGCGGCCGCGGCCGGCCGACCGCCTCCAGCAGCGGCAGGTCCTCGAGCCCGTCGCTGTAGAACCAGCAGTCGGCGAGGTCGACGCCGCGCTCGGCCGCGAAACGACGCGCGGCATCGAGCTTGCCGCGACCGTAGACGACCGGGTCGAGAATCTCACCGGTGAACAGCCCGTTCTCGACCTCGAAGTGATTGCACAGCACGTGCTCGATACCGAGCTCGCGGGCCACCGGGTCGATCTGGTAGCCGGTGGCCGACGACAGCACCACCACGGTGTGCCCGCGTCGCTGGTGGGCGCGCAGCAACGCGCGCGATTCCGGGTAGACGACACCCGCGAGGTACTTGTCGAACACCCGCTCGCCGAGATCGATGAACTCCTGCTCCGGCACGCCGGCCAGGGTCTCGGCGGCCTCTTCCAGCAGCAGCGTGTAGTCGCTGCCACTGACGCCGTGGCCGACCAGCGACAGGAACTGCGCCAGCGCGTCGCGCGGGCGCAGGCGCCCGGACAGAACCCGCTCGCGGAAGATCGACGCGATCGAGAAGCCGAAGATCAGCGTCCCGTCGAAATCGAAAAAGGCGATGCCGCCGGGGCCCGGCGCGGCGCGGTCGATGTCCCGGGTCAGGTCGCCGTAGACGCCCCCCGCCAGCCTGGATTCGCTCAATGGAATGCCTCCCTGGGGCCCGAGCTTACCGGAGCCGCGCGCCGTATCAATTGCCGCGCGGCCTCTCTATAATCCGCGCCCTCTTCCGCCGGCCCCGCTACCCGTGTCCGACCTCCAGAAACTCCGCAATATCGCGATTATCGCGCATGTCGACCACGGCAAGACCACGCTGGTCGACCAGCTGCTCAAGCAGTCCGGGACGCTCGGCCCGCGCGCCGCCGTGCCCGAGCGGGTCATGGACTCGAACGACCTGGAGCGGGAACGCGGAATCACGATCCTCGCCAAGAATACCGCGATCCGCTGGCAGGACTATCGCATCAACATCGTCGACACGCCCGGCCACGCGGACTTCGGCGGCGAGGTCGAGCGCGTGCTGTCGATGGTCGACAGCGTGCTGCTGCTGGTGGACGCGGTCGACGGGCCGATGCCGCAGACTCGCTTCGTCACCCAGAAGGCCTTCGCCCGCGGCCTGAAGCCGCTCGTCGTGATCAACAAGGTAGACCGCGACGGCAGCCGGCCCAGCTGGGTGCTCGACCAGACCTTCGACCTGTTCGACCGGCTCGGCGCTACCGACGAGCAACTCGATTTTCCGGTGATTTACGCCTCGGCACTCGAGGGCTGGGCCAGCGAGGACGCGGACGCCCGCGGCGGCGACATGCAACCGCTGTTCGAGGCCATCGTCGCGCGGGTGCCGCCGCCGGAAGTGGTCACGGACGGCTCGCTGCAGCTGCAGGTGTCCAGCCTCGCTTACGACGCCTACGTCGGCGTGCTCGGTATCGGCCGCATCCAGCGCGGCACGCTGGGCGGCAACACGCCGGTTGCGATCGTCGATCGCAAGGGGGGTATACGCAACGGGCGCGTGCTCGAGCTGTACGGCTTCCACGGGCTGGAGCGGCAGCGCATCGAGCGCGCCAGCGCCGGCGACATCGTCGTGTTCTCCGGCATCGACGAACTCGACATTTCGGACACGCTGTGCCCGCGCGACGCGCCGGAGGCGCTGCCGGCGCTGGCCGTCGACGAGCCGACGATCAGCATGACCTTCCAGGTCAACAAGTCGCCGTTCGCCGGCCGTGAGGGCAAGTACCTGACGAGCCGCCAGATCCGCGAGCGCCTGGACCAGGAACTGAAACACAACGTCGCGCTGCGCGTGGCCGATACCGACGATCCCGACAAGTTCCGGGTCTCGGGCCGCGGCGAGCTGCACCTGTCCGTGCTGATCGAGAACATGCGCCGCGAGGGCTTCGAGCTCGCGGTGTCGCGGCCGGAGGTCATCGTCCGCGAAGAGAACGGCGCGCGGCTCGAGCCCTGGGAACAGCTGACCGTCGATTTCGAGGAGGCCTACCAGGGTGCCGTCATGTCGCGCATCGCCGAGCGCAAGGGCGAGTTGCTGGACATGCAGGCCGACGGCAAGGGCCGCATGCGGCTCGACTACCGGATCCCGACCCGCGGGCTGATCGGCTTCCGCACCGAATACCTGACCGCGACCTCCGGCACGGGCCTGATCTACCACGTGTTCGAGCGCTACGACCGCTACGTGCCGCAGCCGCTCGGGCAGCGTGTCAACGGGGTGCTCGTCTCCAACGTCGACGGCAAGGCGCTGGCCTACGCGCTCTACAACCTGCAGGAGCGCGGCCGGCTGCTGATCGGTCACGGCGAACCGGTCTACGAGGGACGTATCGTCGGCATCCACAGCCGCCAGAACGACCTGGTCGTCAACCCGACCAGGGCCAAGCAGTTGACCAATATCCGCGCCGCCGGGTCGGACGAGAACATCCTGCTGACGCCGCCGGTGAAGTTCTCGCTGGAGCAGGCGCTCGAATTCATCGACGACGACGAACTGCTCGAGGTCACGCCGGCGAGCATCCGGCTGCGCAAGAAACGCCTGACCGAGAGCGAGCGCAAGCGCGACCGGCGGCTGGCGGGCGCGTGACGGCCGCCGACCCGACGCTGGCGTTCCGGGAACTCACGCCCGACGACATCCTCGACACGCTCGAGGGGCTCGGTTTCCGCACGAACGGCCGCCTGCTCGCGCTCAATTCCTACGAAAACCGCGTCTACCAGGTCGGCATCGAGGACGCCCGCCCGGTCGTCGCCAAATTCTACCGGCCGGCGCGCTGGTCGGACGACGCGATTCACGAGGAGCACGCCTTCGCGGCCGAGCTGGCCGAAGCCGAGATCCCGGTGGTCGCGCCGCTTGCAATCGACGGCGCAACGCTGCACCACCGCGGGCCCTTCCGCGTGTCCGTGTCGCCGTGTCACGGCGGCCGCGCCCCGGAACTCGACAGCAAGGACCTGCAGCGGCAGATCGGGCGCTTCGTCGCCCGCATCCACAACGTCGGCGAGCGCGCCGATTTCGCCCATCGCCCGGCCGTCGACATCGAGTCGTACGGCTATGACGCCGTGGACTACCTGCTCGACTCGGACTTTATCCCGGCCGAGCAGCGCGAGGTCTACGCCGGCGTGACCGAACACCTGCTCGAGGCCGTCGAGGAGGCCTTCGAGCGCGCGGGCGCCGTCCGCGAGCTGCGCCTGCACGGCGACTTACACCCCGGCAACGTGCTCGTGCAGGACGAGCGCGTCCACATCGTCGACCTCGACGACGCGCGCAGCGGCACGGCGGTGCAGGACCTGTGGATGTTCCTGTCGGGCGATCGGGACGAACAGCCGCCCCAGCTCGCCACGCTGCCGGACGGCTACGAGGACTTCCGCCGCTTCGATGCGCGCGAACTGCACCTCGTGGAAGCGCTGCGCAGCCTGCGCATGCTGCATTACGCGGCCTGGCTGGCGCGCCGCTGGGACGACCCCGCGTTCAAGCAGGCCTTCCCCTGGTTCGACACGCCGCGCTACTGGGACGAGCACGTGCTGGCGCTGCGCGAGCAGACCGCGCTGACCCAGGAACCGCCGTTGCCCTGGTACGCCTGAGGCTGTTGCGCCGGCTGCGGGGCCGGTCTAAAGTCGATGGGCGCTCCGGGCCGTTCCCGCGCGGAACTAAAGCCCGCCGCATGGGCTCAAACAAACGGATGTGACGGCGACGCAGCCAGGCGCCGCTGCCCCGGGGACTCGATGTCGGTACGCTCAATTCCAGTTGCGCTCGGCCTGCTGCTGTTGCTGCAGGCCTGCGGATCGCAGGTCGCCATGCACGACCCGCGCATACCCGATCCGCTCGTGTCCGCCATGCCGCTGAACGTCGGCGTGCGCTACCCGGAGACCTTCGACAGTTTCGTCCACGAAGAGCGCGTCATCGGCAAGGAGAAATGGAAGATCGACCTCGGCCGCTCGAACCGGCTGCTGTTCGACAAGCTGTTCGGCTCGATGTTCAGCGACGTGACCGTCATCGACGGCGAGGTCGATCCGGCCGCACACGGCTTCGACGCGCTGATCGAGCCCGGCATCGATGCCTTCGAGTTCTCGGTTCCCGAGCAAAGCCAGACCGATGCATTCGCGGTCTGGATCCGCTATCGCATCAAGATTTTCGACGACCGCGGCACGCAGATCGCCAACTGGCCGATCAGCGCCTACGGGAAGAGCCAGACCTCGACCTTCGGCGGCGACGAGGCGCTGAAGCGCGCGGCCGTGCTGGCCATGCGCGATGCCGCGGCCCTGATCATCCTGCAAATGGACAAGGCGACCGGGATCAGCAAGCTGCGGCAGCGTGCCGAGGGGGCGACCGGCGACGACCTGAATGCCGGGCCTCCCGCGGCCCTGCAAACCACGGCCCAGGAGGACACGAGCGATGAAAGCGGTTGAACTGAGGCGCTGGCGCCTGCCGGTGCTCGCCGTGCTCGGTCTGCCGCTGGCGGCCTGCGTGACCTCGCGCATCGAGGACTCGCGGCAGGGCGGCACCGGCATCCGCGATGGCGAGGGCATCGTCATCATGGCGAAGAGCTACCACCTCGGCAACGAGACGGAGAGCGATTTCATCGACTGCGTCGGCAATGCCGTCGGCCGCGGCTCCACGGGCCTGCGGGTCATCCCGCACGAGGAGTTCGTCGACGCCCTGTTCCCCTGGTTCGAGCCGCGCACCGCGCCGGCCGACACGAAAGGCCTGCCGACGCTGATGTCGCGCCCCGGCGTGCGCCAGGCAATCCGCGAGCAGGGCGTGCGCTACGTCGTCTGGCTCGACGGCGAAACCGACCGCGTCGCCGGCGGCGGCAGCCTGTCCTGCGCGGCGGGACCCGGCGGTGGCGGCTGCTTCGGCTTCGCCTGGTGGCAGAACGACGCCAACTACGAGGCCTCGGTATGGGACCTGTCGGGACTCGAGGACGCGGGCACCGTGGCCGCGGACTTCAGCGGCACCTCGTTCCTGCCGGCGATCGTCGTACCGATCCCGCTGCTCGCGCGCACGCAATCGAAGGCCTGCAAGGGCCTGTCGGACCAGCTCAAGCTGTTTATCGTCGACGAAGACGCCTGACGGCAGCGGGTCGACGGGTTCGCCTGCCGGCGGGGGCGCACCCGGCGGCGCGCGCCGCGTTTCAGGGCCGCCCGGCCCGGATGAAAGCTTCCCGGTAGAACGGCGCGTCCAGCGCTGCGATCGTGACCTCACGGCCGGACGACGGCGCGTGCACGAAGCGGCCCTCGCCGAGGTACAGGCCGACGTGCGACATCTTGCCGGCGATGCGGAAGAACAGCACGTCGCCGACCCGCAGCTGGCCGCGTGCGACCGGCCGCAGCGCATCCCAGAGGGTCCGGGTCGTCCGCGGCACGTGCTTGCCGGCATGGCGGTAGGCGAACCAGACAAGGCCGCTGCAGTCGAAGCCGCGCCGATCGCTGCCGCCGTACACGTAGGGCACGCCGACCTGGCGTACGGCCACGACGGCTGCCGCCTCGTGAACCGGGCGGGCCGGGGCGGCGGGGCGCTGTGCCGCCCGGACGACCGGTTCCGCAGCCGAGCTGCCGGACTCGCGCGGCGCGGGTCCGGCGCAGGCCGCGAGACCGGCCGCCATCGCCACGGCGAGCAGCGCGCGTACTGAACTGGCTGGCTGCTGGAACATGTGCAACACTTCGGCCGCCAAAGATTTCCGAAGGTTATCAGGAGCCTGCTGAATCCGGTATGAACTGCGTCCCAGCCCCCGGCATTGCCGATGCGCGCCGCCGGCTGCGCCTCCTCGTTGCGCTCGTGATTACGGCGGGCTGCGCCGCGGCGGCCCCGGAGCCGGCCGCGGAGGAGCGGCTCTACGAACTCGCCTACACGATCACCCCGGATCCGGCGCAGGGTACGGCGCGCGTCGAATTGAGCGTGCGGCAGCCGCGACGCCTGCTCCGCGAGCTGTCGATGGACCTGCCGGCATCGCGCTTCTCCGGCGTCGACGCCGACGGTGGCGAGCTGGTCCGCGACGGGGAGCGCGTAAGCTGGCTGCCGGGCGACAGCGGCGGCAGCCTGCGCTGGACCGTCCGGGTCGCGCACCTGCGCAACGGCCGCCTGCACGACGCAATCATGACGAAGGACTGGGCCCTGTTCCGCGGCAGTGACCTGATGCCGCCGGCGGCGACGCGCACGCTGGTCGGCGCGCGCAGCCTGACGACCCTGCGCTTCGAGCTGCCGCGCGGCTGGTCGTCGCTGACCCGCTACCGGGAGCGCGACGACGTCTACCTCGTGACGAACGACGAGCGCCGCTTCGACCGGCCCTCCGGCTGGATGCTGCTCGGGCGCATCGGCGTTCGCTTCGAGACGATCGCGGGCGTGCGGGTGCTGGTCGGCGGCCCGACCGGCCAGGACGTCCGTCGGCTGGACATGCTGGCGTTCCTGAACTGGACGCTGCCGCAGCTCGTCGGCGTGTTGCCCGACTTCCCGGACCGCCTGACGATCATCAGCGCCTCGGACGGCGTCTGGCGCGGCGGACTGTCGGGCCCCGCCTCGCTGTTCCTGCACGCGGGCCTGCCGCTGATCAGCGAGAACGGTACCAGCACGCTGCTGCACGAGTTGATGCACGTCGGGATGCAAGTCGACAGCGCAGACGGCGCGGACTGGATCATCGAGGGTTTCGCCGAGTACTACGGTCTCGAAATCCTGCGGCGCAGCCGCACGATCACGGCACGCCGCTTCCGCGCGGCGCTCGACGACCTGGCCGACTGGGGTTCAAGCAGCGCCAGCCTGTGTGGCGGCGAATCGACCGCCGCCACGACGGCGCGGGCCGTTGCCGTGTTCGCCGGGCTGCACGCCGAGCTGCGCGAGAAACGCAGCCGGCCCGATCCGCTGGACGAGCTGCTCCGCCGCCTCGTCGCCGGCGGCGACGACGTCACGCTCGCCGCTCTGCGCCGCCACGCCCGCGACATCCACGGCGAGCTTCCGGACGCACTCGGCGCCAGGAAGCTGCCGGGCTGCAACTAGAGTCCTCCCGGCGCTGCGACATGGACCGGCGACAAGATCTCGAACTTATCCTGCGCTCACGCACGCCGATGGTCGTGATCGAGAGCCGTGACGAGTCGCGGGTTCTCGGCTTGTTGACCGAGATCACGCTGGCGCGCAGCGGCGGCGACTACGTGCCGCTGTTCCGCTGGAGCGTCACCGATGGCCTGCAGCGCCTCGACATCGAGCTCGAACCGCAGCTGCACAATGCCGATCCGGGCGAAGTACTGCGTCACATCCGCGCGGTCACGAAGCCCGGTATTTACGTACTGCTCGACTTTCACCCGTTCCTCGAGGACCCCGTGCACGTGCGGCTGTTGAAGGACATCTGCCTGAGCTTCAACGAACACTCGCGACACCTGGTCCTGATGAGCCATCGCATCGAGCTGCCGGCGGAACTCGAGGCCTACAGCGCGCGCTTCGCGCTCGCGCTGCCCGACGAACAGGAGCGTGAGGCTATCGTGCGACGGGTCGCCCGCGAGTACGTCGACGCACACCCGGGCAGCGCCGTGCGCACCGACCCGCGCGCCTTCGAAATGCTGATACGGAATCTCGCCGGGCTGACCGAGGCCGACACGGAGCAGCTCGCGCGCAACGCGATATTCGTCGACGGGGCGATCCGGCAGGACGACCTGCCGCAGGTCATGCAGGCCAAGTACGAGCTGCTGAACTCGGGCGGCGTACTGCAGTACGAATACGACACGCGGCGGTTTTCCGAGGTCGGCGGCCTGGCCAGGCTGCGGAAGTGGCTCGAGCGGCGCCGGCCCGCCTTCGCCGACGACGGCGCCGCAAGGCACCTTGACCCGCCGAAAGGCGTGTTGCTGATCGGCGTCCAGGGCTGCGGCAAGAGCCTCGCGGCGCGCGCTACCGCCGGCGTGCTGGGCGTGCCGCTGCTGCGGCTCGATTTCGGTACGCTGTACAACAAGTACCACGGCGAGACCGAACGCAACCTGCGCGACTCGCTCGCGACGGCGGAGGTCATGGCACCCTGCGTGCTGTGGATCGATGAGATCGAGAAAGGCATCGCCGGGCGCGGCGGCGAAACCGGCACCGCGCAGCGGGTACTCGGCAGCTTCCTAGCGTGGCTGGCCGAACGCCGTGCGCGGGTCTTCGTTGTCGCGACCGCGAACGAGATCAGCGAACTGCCGCCGGAGCTCGTGCGCAAGGGACGCTTCGACGAGATTTTCTTCGTCGATCTGCCCGGCGCCCGCACGCGCGCCGAGATCCTGCGCATCCATCTCGAAAAGCGCGATCGGCGACTGCCGACGGCCGCGCTGCACGAAGTCGCGGCCCGCACCGAGGGCTTTTCGGGTGCGGAACTCGAGCAGGTCGTCGTCGCCGCGCTGTACGCCGCGCACGCTCAGGACGCAGCGCTCGAGGCCTCGCACCTGCTTGCCGAGGCGGCGGCGACCCGGCCGCTCTCGGTGGTCATGGCCGAGCGCATTGCGGCGCTGCGCCACTGGGCGGAGGGCCGCACGGTGCCCTGCGACTGAGGCCGGTCGCGGTTTGTGAGAGCAATCACGGTTCCCGCGGCGCCGTTGCGCTAGTCTTGCCCTGTATTCCACACCGCTGAAAGCACGATGCTAAGCCACACCGCCAAGGATGCGCCGGAGCTGTCGCAGACACAGGTCCTGGTCCGCAAGGCAGGCAAGGTCGCCACACGGAAGATCTGGCTCCCGCGGCTCCTCTACGACTGCCTGCCCTACTTCTACCTGGCCGCAGGCTTTGCCGCGTTTTTCGCGACGCTCTACATCAGCGACTGGTTCTGGGTCCTGCCGCATTACCTGCTGTTCTCGGCGGCCTGCCTGCACCTGGCGATCAAGGTCTCGCGCCTGCGCCGACGGCGCGCTGACGCGCAACCGACGCTCGAGGCGGCCAACGACGACCGCGCTTGACCTGCTAGCCTGAAGCGCCGACGATGGCGACCCCGTTCGCCGACGCCGCCGCGCATGACCGCCACCGAAACCTCTCGCCGGAGCCCGCTGCAGCGGGAAGCCCTGTTGTTCGCAATACTCGGGCTCGCGGGCCTGCTGCTGCTGCCCGCCGCGATCTATCTCGTCGGCCAGGCGGTGTTCGGCGATTACGGGGGCGGCAGCTACTTCGATTTCCACGGCCGGCTGCTCGGCCGCCTGCTAGCCGGCGAGCCGAGCGTACTGTTCCTGCTGCTGTCGCCCTACCTGGTCTGGCAGGCGCTGCGCCTCAGCGTCCGGCTGCTGCGGCGCCGGCCCGCCGCCTGACGGCCGAGAGCGCCGGCAGGCTGTGACCGGGTTCACAGTTTCCGCAATGCAAACAACGCTTTATGAAGATTTTGCTGGAGCTTATGTCAACATTGCGGCATGCTTTGTTGCAGTGCGCCCTATAGTGGGCCGGGAACACCGCGTGCCGACGATGGTCGGCTGTACATGAGCATGATCGAACGACTAAGCAACTGGTTTCGCGAGCACATCTTTCCGCGCCGCAAGTCCGAGCCCGACCTGCGGCAAACGGGTGTGCGCGTGCGGCCGCCGTCGCAGCGCCCGGGGCAGCCCGCGGCCCGCGCCGGGCAGCCGGGCAAGCCGGCTCGCCCCGCGGAACAGGACCTGCGCTTCGACACCGAGCTCGGCGGCCGCATCGAGGACGGCGGCCCCGGCAAGAACGTCCTCGTGCGCAGCAAGTACCTGCGCGAGGATACCGGCACCCACGAAGCGCTGAAGATCATCGACGAGACGCTCACCGAGGACAGTGAGGACGCCGGCTTCGATCCCTACAACACCGGCCAGTTCGACCGTTCACGCAACTGGAGCCGGACCCGCAAGTAGGCCGCGCGGGCCGCGTTGACGGCCCCTGCCCCCGCCGCTAGTCTGCACTCCCCCGCCGCGGAGTCTGCCAATGAGCCTGCGCGTCTCCTTCGAACTCGACGAAGACGACCTCAAGCATTTCCGGCTCATCATGAACGAGGCTCGCAAGGCCGCCGTTCACCTGTCGGCCGAGGAAATCGTCGCTTCGGCGCGGGAGCTGCTGGCCCAGGTTCGCGACGTGCGGGTTCCGCAGTTCATCGCGGAGCGCCTCGAACGCCTCGAGTTAATGATCCGCATGCTGGAAGACCACGAATGGCGGCTGCCGGCGCCGGAGACGTCCCGCGTCCTGAACGCGCTAGCGTATTTCCGCGACCCGGAGGACCTGATTCCGGACCATATTCCCGGCCTCGGCTTTCTCGACGACGCGATCATGATCGAACTCGTGGTGCGCGAGCTCCGCCACGAACTAGAGGCCTACCGGGATTTCTGCGACTACCGCGAGCGCATGGCGCCGCGTACCGGGGTCAAGCCGAAGAGCACCGACATCACCCGCGAGGACTGGCTCGACGAGCGCCGCAAGGAACTGCAGTCGCGCATGCGGCGACGACGCAGGAAGAACTCGGAGCGCGGCGGCGGGCTCAAGCTGTTCTGAGTCCCCGCGCAGGATCTCAGGGCCAGTAGTACCAGCCGACGACGAACAGGCCCGCCCACATGGCCGCCTGGGCCAGGTAGCGGGCGCCGTGCTCTTTGACGAGGGCATAGAAACTCGCACCGGAAATCGTTGTCATAACGACGAAGATGCCGAAACTGACGACCAGGCCACGGAACTCGTACTGCAGGCGTGGATAGTCGTCTCCGAGGACCAGGAACATCAGCAGCACGGCGGCCAGGCTGACGGCGATGGATACGCAGGAGCCGAGGATGATGGCGGTAATCGCGGTCAGGGGTCGCATGCCGACACGAGCGCCCTCCGGGGCGGCCTGGGAAATAGGGGTTTTTTGCCTGTCATGCCCTTGATCGGGGCGCTGGCGGCATCTAGCCTAGCTCAACTGCAGGGTTCGCAAAACCACTGGTGGCCATAGATTGGAGAGAGATTTGAAACAGTTTGTGACGGGCGGTCCGGGACGGGTCGCCGCTGCCATCCTGGGTCTCTGGATACTCAGCGTGCAACCCGCGGCAGCGACCGCCGAGGATCTCGCTCCGGAACCGCGGCACGAGAAGATCGGCCAGCTGGTCACCGAGTTCGTACAGAAATCCCATTACAGCCACGCGGCGATCGACGACGACCTGTCGGCGAAGGTCCTCGATCGCTACATCGAGTCGCTTGACGGGAATCGCATGTACCTGCTGGCGTCGGACGTCGCCGCATTCGAAGCGTATCGTCGACGCCTCGACGACATGGTCCGCGCTGACCCGCTCGACCCGGTGTTCGACATGTTCGAGGTCTACCGCACCCGGGCCCGCGAGCGCCTGACTCACGCGCTGCAACTGCTCGAAACCGAACCCGATTTCACGGTCGACGAGGATTACCAGTTCGATCGCGAGAAAGCGCCGTACGCGGAAACCCTGGCCGAGCTCGACGAAATCTGGCGCAAGCGGGTCAAGGCCGACGCACTGTCGCTCGCTCTCACCGGCGACGAATGGCCGTCGATCCAGGACAAGCTGCACAAGCGCTACTCGCGCTTCCTCAAGCGCCTCGACCAGATCAACAACGACGACGTGTTCGAGACCTTCATGAACGCGTTCGCCCACACGCTGGATCCGCACTCCAGTTACCTGTCGCCGCGCAACTCCGAGGAGTACAGGATCCAGATGAGCCTGTCCTACTTCGGTATCGGCGCCTCGCTGCAGATCGAGGACGACTACGTCGAAGTCATCAATATCATCCCGGGCGGGCCGGCCGCGATCGACGGTTCACTGAAGCCGGAAGACCGCATCACGGCCGTGGGCCAGGGCGAGGACGGCGAACTGGTCGACGTGATCGGCTGGCGACTCGACGATGTCGTGCAGCTGATTCGCGGGCCCGAGAACACGGTCGTCAAGCTGCAGGTGCTGCCGGCAGGCGCGTTGCCAGGCACGCCCGAGAAGCTGCTGTACCTGACGCGCGACCAGGTCAAGCTCGAAGAGCAGGCTGCCAAGAGCGAGATCGTCACGGTCCCGCGCGACGGCCGCGAGTGGCGCATCGGCGTCATCGAGATACCGAGCTTCTATCGCGACTACCAGGCACTGAGCGCCGGGGACCACGACTACAAGAGCACCACGCGCGACGTGAAACGCCTGATCGGCGAGCTCGAGGAAGAAGGCATCGACGGGCTGGTGATCGACCTGCGCAACAACGGCGGCGGACACCTGACGGAGGCGACGGCCCTGTCGGGCCTGTTCATCGACAACGGGCCCGTCGTGCAGCTGCGTGCCTCGAACGGCCGCGTCAGCCGGCTGGACGACCCGGACCCGGTGCCGCGGGTCGCCTACAACGGGCCGCTGGCGGTGCTCGTCAACCGCTACAGCGCGTCCGCGTCGGAGATCTTCGCCGCCGCGATCCAGGATTACCGCCGCGGCGTGATCGTCGGCCAGCAGACCTTCGGCAAGGGCACCGTGCAGAACCTGTATTCGCTCGACCAGTACGTGCGCCGCCGCGACGACGAGGGCCTGGGCCAGCTCACGCTGACGATTGGCAAATACTACCGGGTTACCGGCGAGAGCACGCAGCACCGGGGCGTCGATCCGGACATCGCGCTGCCCTCGCCGATCGACGCGACCGAGGTCGGCGAGAGCGTGCGCGACACGGCGTTGCCCTGGGACACGATTTCGACCACGCGCTTCCGCGCCGGCGAGCCACTCGACAGCACGATCTCCGCGCTGTCCGCCAGCTACCTGACGCGCAGCAAGGACGATCCGGACTTCCAGTACTTCACGGCCGGCATCGAGGATGTCGAGAAGGCGCGCGCGCGCACGACGGTGTCGCTGAACATCGAGGAACGCAAGCGCGAACGCGAGGAAAGCCGGGAACGCCGGCTGGCACTCGAGAACGCGCGCCGCGCGGCCCGGGGCCTCGAGCCGCTCGAAAGCGTCGAGGCGCTCGAGGAACAGGAAGGCCCGGACGTGCAGCTGGACCAGGCCGCGGCGATCGTCACCGACCTCGCGGAACTGCGCCAGCTCGAGGCCGGGCCCGCGCAGACCGCGCAAAACCGCCCCTGAGGCGCTCTCCGGCGGCCGCCGGAGGGCCGCACGGGGCGGGCTTGCGCCGCCGGGCGCCGCTGTTATACTCGCCTATAACACCTAGCGGGGTCGGCGAGGCCCCGGAGCGAGGTCGCCATGCAGTCGCAGCCAGTCCGACAGGCCCTGCCCCTTGCACAGCGCCGCGTGCGGCTGCTGCTGCTGTCGGCCCTGCTCGTCCTTGGCGCTGCACTCTCGACGGCCGCACTCGCGGCGAGCGACACGCTCGAGGACTGCGACGGTCTCGACCGGGAACTGCAGGCACTGGACGTGGCCGCCGCGGGACTTCCGCTCGGCGACGCTGCCTACCTGGACACGGCCGAGAGCCGCAAGCTCGCCGTGCTCGCGAGCGGCGACACGCCGCGCGACGCGGACAGCTCGGCAACGCCGGTGCTGCTGCTTACGCCGCGGGTCGCCAACATCATGCGCGAAGTATTCAGCGCTCTGCCTGACGACGCTGCCGACGAAGACGAGTCGCCCGTGAGTTTCGACGTGCTGGCGGCCGATGCGACCGAATCGCCCGTCGCGAACAACGCGGAAGCATCGGCGGACAGCACCCCGGCCAGCGCAACGCCGCCGGTCGTCAAGCTGCCTCAGCCGGCGTTTCCGGAATCCGGCGAGATCGACGGCAGCAACAACAGCCGGTTCATCCCGCGCTTCCAGCGCCAGATGTACCGCACGGATATCTGACCAGCCCGGCCCGCGGGGCCCCTTGCTAGCGGCTCAGGTAGCGCGCCAGCCCCCAGTAGTTCTCACCGAGCAGGTTGCCCGTCGATGTCCGGGCACTGCCATCCGGCTGCAGGTCGAAGATCGTGGTCACGCTCGTTGCGATCGGCACCGTGTCGTCTTCTTCGCGAAACCGCGCCTGGTCACCGATCAGCTGCGCGCGCTTTTGCAGAACGGCCGCGACGTCATTGGCTTTCTCCATGCCCTCGACGCGCTTGCGTATGCGCTGCATCAGGTGCGCACAGTCGGCGGCATTACCGTAGCGGATCGCCCCGGGGCTCTTGTCGCGCGCTTCCTTGACCATCGCGGAGAATGCCTCATCGCCGAAGTTCAGGAACAGCTGCTGCGCGTAGGAAAGAATCATGTAATTGATCGTGCGCTTGGTTGCGACATCGAGACCCTGCTGTTCCGGCGGACGCCGCCGGCGCACCTGTTCCAGCGCGTCGGCGAGTTCGCTTTCCCGGGCCTGTACGGCGTCGATCCTGCCGCGCAACTCGTCGAGTAACGCGGTGACGGATCTGCGCCGGAAGATCTTCAGGAAGCCGCTCATGGACATCAGCCGGGAGCGTTCGTGTTGCAGCCGGTCCTCGAGTTCCATGACCTCGTTGCGCGCCTCGAGCATCTCGCGTTCGATTGCCTTGCTTTCGCGCGCCCGTTCGTCGTTCCACGCGACGAGAATGCGATTGTGCTGCTTCTGTTCGCGCTGCTGCTTGAGCTGCTCGGCGAACTTCGCGACCTTGCGCTCGCAACGGTCGGCGAGAGACCGGAGCTGGAAATAAGCCAGCACGTTGTGCGCCCACTCCGGGTCCGTCAGCAGGCCCTCGAGCTGTTCGAGCTTCTGCTGCATGCGTGCGGTTTCGCCCTCCTGCTGTTTCAGCAGGTCGCGCAGCCGATATTGCTCGCTACGCAGGCTGGCGAACTCCTTCTTGAGTTCGGCCCGATTCCAGTACAGGTGCAGCAGTTTCTCGCTGTCCTGCGCCGGCTCCTGCGATCCGCGGAATAGACCCGCCAGCACCGCCACGTGAGGCTCCTTTACATAATCCGACCGCGCCGCACGACCGCACGGCGCCCAACCGCATCATGACTGCGTGGCGTTCCGGATTCCTTGATTGACCGCTCATTTTCCGCGGGTGGGCAGGCAGCGCCGCGCGGACCGGGTTTCCCTAGCGCTCGAGGATCAGGTGTCCCCTGTCCATCAGGTAGTCGAGCCACTTGTTCAACACGATGTTGCGTTGCCAGCGCGCGTCGAGCTCGCGCCGGTGCTCGCGCACCAGCCGGCGAAGCTCGGCGTGGCGATGCCGGCCGGTCAGGCTCATTGCCTCCGCCAGGCCGCAGTCGAGGTACACGCGAACTTTCAGGTCCGGGTCGGCGATGCGCTTCTCGCCGTCGAAGAAGAAATAGGTCAGCGAGAGCGTGATCGTGTATCGACTGCGATCGAGAATTTCGAGATGCAGGTCGCAGTCGCCGACGACGCCGGACCGGTAGTAGCCGTCGAGCCGCTCGATTTCCGGAATAAGCTGCTGCAAGCGCAGGAAATTGCTTTCGTACAGCGACATCAGGCCGACGAAGCTGCGCGGCTTCGCAGGGGCCTGCGGTACGATCATGTGTTCCAGCAACATGGCTTCGAATATAGCACACGGCTGGACGCAGGCCGTCGCGTGGACGAGGCACAGGTCACAGTTTGCGACGGCCGCGCTATCAGGGTCGAACGCGGCGCTCTACTCCGGTACCATCCAGGATTCGGCTGGCAATCTCCTCGATCGAAAATTCCGTCGTGTCCACGTATGGAATGCCGTGCCGCTTGAATATCTTCTCGGCTTCGCGCACCTCGTAGCTGACCTGCTGTACCGACGAATAGCGACCGACCGGGCGCCGTTCCTTGCGAATCTGCCTGAGCCGCGTCGGTGCGATCGTCAGCCCGAACAGCTTGCTCTTGTGCTCGAGCAGCAGGTCCGGCAACTCGCCGTTGTCGAACTCCTCGTCGGTCAACGGGAAGTTGGCGGCGTAGACGCCGTACTGCAATGCGAGGTACAGGCAGGTTGGAGTCTTGCCCGAGCGCGACACGCCGACCAGGATCACGTCCGCCATCTCGTAATTTCGCGACACGCCGCCGTCGTCGTTGGCCAGCGCGAAATTGGTCGCCTCGATGCGTTTCATGTAGCTCTCGATGTCGCTCATTCCGTGTGCGCGGCCGGCCCGGTGCGTCGACTTCTGCTGCAGCTCGGTCTCCAGCGGCTCGCGGCACACGTCGAAAATACCAAGATGCAAGCCGTTCGCCTCGCGCACCACGGCGCGGAAGTCGTCCTGCACCAGCGTCGAGAACACGATGGGCCGCGGCCCGCCGTTGTCCGCCACCGAGTTGATACGGCGCACGGCCTCCTGTGCCTTGTCAAGGGTATCGATAAATGGCAAAGTCACCTGCCGAAATTTCTGGCCGTCGAACTGCGTAAGCAGGCTGTGGCCCAGCGTTTCCGCGGTCACGCCGGTCTGGTCCGAAAGAAAGAAAACAGCTCGCTCGTCCATAGGATTCAGTCCGCATTCCCGGCGACCCCGTCAACCGGGACGCCACACCGGCTTCGATTGTCCACGATCATACAATCTATACAAGGGAGTCAGCTTTGAAGCGGTACGTGATCCAGCTCGACCAGCTCGGCATGCAGCATGTCGAGGACGTCGGTGGCAAGAACGCCTCCCTGGGCGAGATGATCAGCAACCTGAGCGAGCTGGGCGTCACGGTCCCCGGCGGTTTCGCGACGACTTCCGAGGCCTATCGCGATTTCCTGGCCGGCAACGGCCTCGACCAGCGCATCTCGGCACTGCTCGCCGACCTGGATGTCGACGACATCGATGCACTGACCGGGGCCGGCAAGACGATTCGCGGCTGGATCATCGACGAACCGCTGCCCGACGCGCTCACCGCGCAGATCGACGAGGCCTGGCAGAAGATGTCGGGCGGCAAGGACATCGCGGTTGCCGTGCGCTCGTCGGCAACGGCCGAGGACCTGCCGGACGCGTCGTTCGCCGGCCAGCAGGAGACGTTTCTCAACGTCCGTGGCCGCGAGCACCTCTTCAGCGCAATCCACCAGGTCTATGCCTCCCTGTACAACGATCGCGCGATCGCCTACCGCGTTCACCAGGGGTTCGCGCACGACGTCGTCGCCCTGTCCGTCGGCGTGCAGTACATGGTGCGCAGCGACATCGGCTCTGCCGGCGTCATGTTCACGCTGGACACCGAGTCCGGATTCCGCGACGCCGTGTTCATCACCTCCGCCTACGGCCTCGGCGAGACCGTCGTCCAGGGCGCCGTCAACCCTGACGAGTTCTACGTGTACAAGCCGGCGCTCGAGGCCGGGCGCATGCCCATCCTGCGCAAGAATCTCGGCGAGAAGGCCATCCGGATGATCTTCAGCAACGACCCGACACCCGGCAAGACCGTGGCGACGGTCGACGTCAGCGACGAGGAAAGCCAGCAATTCTCGCTGACCGACGAGGAGATCGTCGAACTGGCGCGCATGGCAGTGACGATCGAGAAGCACTACCAGCGGCCGATGGACATCGAGTGGGGCAAGGACGGCACCGACGGCCGACTCTACATCCTGCAGGCGCGGCCGGAGACCGTCCAGAGCCGCGTGGGCCAGACGATCCGGCGCTTCACGCTCAAGTCGAAGTCGAAGATCATCAGCACCGGCCGCAGCATCGGCCAGCGGATCGGCGCCGGCACCGCCAAGGTCATTCGCAGCGTCAGCGAGATGAACCGCATCCAGCCCGGCGACGTGCTCGTCTCGGACATGACCGATCCCGACTGGGAGCCGGTCATGAAGCGTGCCTCCGCGATCGTCACGAATCGCGGCGGCCGCACCTGTCACGCGGCGATCATCGCACGCGAACTCGGCATCCCGGCGGTCGTCGGCTGCGGCGACGCGACCAGTACGATCAGGGACGGTCTCGAGGTCACGGTCAGCTGCGCCGAGGGCGACGAGGGTTACGTGTACGATGGGCAGCTCGAGTTCGAGGAGCGCGAGATCAAGCTCGATGCGCTGCCGGAGATCCCGGTCAAGATCATGATGAACGTCGGCAACCCGGATCGCGCGTTCGACTTCGCGAGCATTCCGCACCGCGGCGTCGGCCTCGCGCGGCTCGAGTTCATCATCAACCGCATGATCGGCGTGCACCCGAACGCCCTGCTCGACTACGACTCGCTCGACGACGATACCAAGTTCCACATCGACGGCCAGATCGCCGGCTATGCGAGCCCGGTCAGCTTCTTCGTCGACAAGCTGGCCGAGGGCATCAGCACGATCGCCGCCGCCTTCGCGCCCGAGCCCGTTATCGTCCGCATGTCCGACTTCAAGTCGAACGAGTACGCCAACCTGATCGGTGGCGAGCTCTACGAACCGGACGAGGAAAACCCGATGCTCGGCTTCCGCGGGGCGTCACGCTACGTGTCGGAGAGCTTCCGTCCGTGCTTCGAGCTCGAGTGCCGCGCACTGCGCAAGGTGCGCGAGGAGATGGGCCTGACCAACGTGCAGGTCATGATCCCGTTCGTGCGCTCCGTGGCCCAGGGCAAGCAGGTCATCGACCTGCTGGCGGAGAACGGCCTCGAACGCGGCAAGGACGGCCTGAAGGTCATCATGATGTCGGAGCTGCCGACCAACGCGCTGCTCGCCGATCGCTACCTGGACCACTTCGACGGCATGTCGATCGGGTCGAACGACATGACCCAGCTGACGCTCGGCCTCGACCGCGACTCTGCATTGATCGCCGACCTGTTTGACGAGCGCGACGAAGCCGTGCTGGCGATGCTCGAAATGACGATCAAGGCCTGCCGTGCACGCGGCAAGTACGTCGGCATCTGCGGACAGGGCCCGTCCGATCATCCGGATCTCGCGAACTGGCTGCTCGAACAGGGCATCGAGAGCATGTCGCTGAACCCGGACAGCGTGATCGAGACCTGGATGTACCTCGCAGGCGAGAAAGTGGGCTGAGGCCCGCGCCGCTCAGAAACTGTCGTAGCGCGAGCGCTTCCGCCAGCGGATGCGGGGCAGCCAGATGCCGAGCAGCATGCCGGCGAACAGCACCGATGCACCGGCGATGAACCAGTTGCGATCGCGCTGGCCGGACAGCGTCTGGTTCTGCTGCTCGAGCGTATCCACCCGGATCTCCGCGTCGGTGAGCTGCTGCTGCAAGCGGCGGTTTTGCTCGTCGATTGCCAGCACGTCCGCGGCGGTTCGCCGGATGTCGGCGAGCTGCTGCTCGAGCGCCGCCTTCTCCTGCGTGAGCGCGGCAATGCGCCGTTCCGCCTCCTGCTGCTCGCCGCGGATCGCTTCCAGCTGCGAGGCGAGGCTGCTGCCCGATGCCTGGGCATTCGTCAGCTGCCCGGCCAGTGCCTGCAGCTGCTGACGCGCGGCCGGCTCGCTCATCAGGTAGCGCGTCAGCACCCAGCCCTCGGTGCCGCCCTGCGTTCGTACCCGCGAATAGCCGCTGTCCGGGTCGCGCTCCAGTACCTCGAGCTCGGTGCCGGAACCGACCATCAGCTGGATTGCGTTGTTCGTGCTCGGCCCCGAGCGCAGCATGACCTCGAACTGGTCACTGACCCAGGCCGGTTCGGCCGCGGCAAGCGGGCAGGCGAGCGCGAGCAGCAGCCCGGCAAACAGGCTGCACCCGCGGCGGAAAAATTCACGGGTACGGAAAATCATGTCGGGCATCGTCACAATGCTAGCTCAAACGGGTGGCCAGTGTACGCGAGCGCTCAGCGACCCGCAGCTGTCGCCATTTTGCGCCAGACGGCGATGAAATTGTTGGCCGGCATCGCGATCAGCGCAGTCCGCTCCAGCGCTGCCGACGCCGCCAGCCGGTCGAGATCGGCAAGCTCGCGCAGGCCCATCGCCGGGTCGCGCTGCCGGAGCGAGGCGTCGAACTCGGCATTGCTCGGGCTCGTGAACTCGCCGTCGATTCGCAACGGCCCGTAAAGGCAGAACGGTGCGCGCGGCGGCAGCAACCGGCCGACCAGCGCAAACATCGCCTCGACGGCCGGAAAGCCCATGATGTGCGCGGTGTTGGCCGTAAACACGGCGTCGAAGTCGTCGGCGGGATCCGCGTCGCGCAGCACGTCGAGCGCCAGCGGCGGACGCACGTTCGCCCGCCCGACGGCGTCGATCCAGGCCCGGATATCGGCGTGGTTGGCGGCGACGTCGCTCGTCTGCCAGACGAGCTGCGGCAGCTTGGCCGAGAAGTACACGGCGTGCTGCCCGGTGCCGGATCCGATTTCGAGGACGTGCCGGCAGCCCGCGAGTTCCGTTTCCAGGACCTCCAGGATCGGATCGCGGTTGCGCGCCGTTGCCGGCGCGTCGGGCAGCTTACCCACCCCGGGCCACCGTCACGCAGGCATGCAAGGATGGCGCGCGCAATTCGGCCTGCGACAGCACATGCCGGGCTCGCGTCGAACGACGCATCGCGCGCGGCAGTCGCGTACTCGGACGAGCACCCAGGACCACGCTGCGCATCGCGTCCGTCAGCCGCCGATGCCGACGAGCTTCTGCGCGTCGAGCAGCGCCCCGCGATACCAGGCCAGTTCGGCAATCGAATCGCGGATGTCGGCAAGCGCGCGGTGCGACGATTCCTTCGCAAAGCCAGCCGCGACCTCCGGCGCCCACAGCTGCGCGAGGATCTTGAGCGTGCTGACGTCGAGGTTGCGGTAATGGAAGAACGCCTCGAGCAGGGGCATCTGCCGGGCGAGAAATCGGCGGTCCTGGCAGATGCTGTTGCCGCACATCGGCGACTTGCCGCTGGCAACGAAACGCGAGAGAAACTCGATCGTCGCCCGTTCCGCATCGCGCATCGTCGTGCGGCTTTCGAGCACGCGTTCGGTCAGGCCGGAAGCACCGTGATGCCGGGTGTTCCACTCGTCCATCGCGTCCATCACCGCCCTGGGCTGGTGGATGGCAAGCACCGGTCCCTCGGCGATTTCGTTCAGGTGCTTGTCCGTCACGATTGTCGCGATCTCGATGATGTGGTCGCGCTCCGTGTCGAGCCCGGTCATTTCGAGGTCGATCCAGACCAGGTTGTCGTCGGCGGTCGCCGCCTGCGTATCGCTCATGTCGGCAGGATTCCTCCCGTGGTGCCAGCCGCGGCAGTGTCGCACGTAGCGCCGGGGGCGTGCCAGCCGGCGGCGCGTGCGCGGGAGACCGGCGCGCGGCATACTCCGGCGCATGCCGAACCCGAGCCGCCAGTTCCCCTCCCGATGACGGAAACGACCAGTGCCGTCGTGACCGGGGCATTCGGGACCCGCATGCGACTGCGCCTCGCCGACGGCCGCAGCGTCGACGCGCGCATCAAGGGCCGCCGGCTGCGGCCCGTCTGCGGCGACCGCGTTACGGCAGCCGCGCTCGAGAACGAATCCGACTGGCTGATCACGGCCATCGCGCCACGCGACAACGAGCTGACTCGCCCGAACCTGCGCGGGCGCACGGAAATACTCGCCGCGAATCTCGACTACCTCGCCGTCGTCTGCGCCAACCTGCCGCAGCCGGACTGGTACGTGGTCGACCGCTACCTGTGCGCGGCCGAGCTCATGCGTATCGCGGCCTGCGTCGTCTACAACAAGGTCGACGACGGCGAGCCCGACGAGGAGGCCGGGCGGGAACTCGCGGACTACCGCGCGGCCGGCTACGTCACCGTCGCCTGCAGCGCCAGGACGGGGCTGGGCCTGGACGCGCTGGCGGCGGCGCTCGCCGGGCACACGGCGATCATCACCGGCCAGTCGGGCGTCGGCAAGTCGAGCCTGATAGCGGCGCTGACGGCCACCGAGCTGCGCACCGCCGAAGTCTCGGACAGCAGCGGCGAGGGCCGGCACACGACCGTCAACCCGGTGATGCTGCCGCTGCCCGGCGGCGGCCAGGTCGTCGACTCGCCTGGCGTGCGCGACTACGCACCCTACGTCGACGAACCGGCGGACGTCGAGTTCGGTTTTCGCGAGATTCACGCGCTCGGCGGCGGCTGCCGCTTTGCCGATTGCCGGCACCGGCGCGAACCCGACTGCGAAGTGAAGGCGGCGCTCGCCGACGGGCGCCTCGCTGCGCGTCGCTACGAAAGCTACCGACGGCTGCTCCTGCTCACCGAGCAGCAGCGGCAGCGCTCAGCCCGGCGGCCAGCTGAATGATCGCCCGCCGAGTACGTGCAGGTGGATGTGGAAGACGCTCTGGCCGGCGCCCTCCATGCAGTTCATCGTGACGCGATAGCCGTTCGCGGCCAGGCCCTCGGCGGCGGCGATCTCCTTCGCCGCGAGGAACAGCGCACCGACCGTCGCGGCATCGTCCGACTCGAGATCGTTGATCGTCGCAACGTGCTTACGCGGCACGACCAGCACGTGCGTCGGCGCCTGCGGATTGATGTCGCGGAACGCCACCACGTCGTCGTCGCGGTAGACGACGTCCGCGTCCATCTCCTCGTTGACGATCTTGCAGAACAGGCAGTCGGCTTCGCTCATGCGGGTCTCCCGTCAGTGTCTGCGCCGCTCACTCGACGGCGCGGCGACCGAAAAAGGCGTGCGACAGCGTGCCGCCGTCGACGTACTCCAGCTCGCCGCCGAGCGGCACGCCGTGCGCGATCCGGCTCGCCCGCACGCCGTGCCGCGAGGCCATGCCGGCGAGCAGGTGCGACGTGGCGTCGCCCTCGACGGTCGGGTTGGTGGCGATGATGAGTTCCTCCGTCCTGCCCTCGGCAAGCAGCGCTTCGAGTTCGGCGGCGCCGAGTTCGTCCGGGCCGATGCCATCCAGCGGCGACAGGTGCCCCATCAGCACGAAGTAGACGCCGCGGTAGCCGGTCGCGTCCTCGATGGCCATGACGTCGGCGGGCGACTCGACGACGCACAGCAGGCTTGCATCGCGGCCGGCTCCGGCACAGATATCGCACAGCTCAGCCTCGGTGAACATGCGGCAGCGACGGCAGTGGCCGATCCCGGCCGCCGCGTCGCCGAGCGCCGCGGCCAGCGGCGTCGCGCCGTCGCGGTCGCGCTGCAGCCGGTGCAACGCGATGCGCTGCGCCGACTTGCGGCCGACTCCCGGCATGCAGGTCAGCGCCTCGATCAGGCGCACGAGCAGGGGCGAATAGGCCATGGCGGCGTCAGAACGGCAGTTTCATGCCCGGCGGCAGCGGCAGGCCCGAGGCCATGCCGGAAAACTTCTCCTGCACGGTCTGCTCGACCTTGCGGACCGCGTCGTTGAACGCCGCGACGACCAGGTCCTCGAGCATGTCCTTGTCGTCGCCGTACAGCGAGTCGTCGATCTCGACGCGTTGCACCTCGTGGCGACAGCTCATCGTGATCCGGACCATCCCGGCGCCGGCCTCGCCGGTCACCGTCTCGCGCGCCATCTCCGCCTGCGCCTTCTGCATCTCTTCCTGCATCTTCTGCGCCTGCTTCATGAGCTGGCCGATTCCGCCTTTCATCTCTTCAATGCTCCCGGTTGCCCGCGTTGCCGCGGTTCACTAGTTCGATCGAGTCCGCGTTGAGCGTCGCGCCGAACATGTCCTGCATCGCGCGCACGTTCGGGTCGGCTTCCAGCGACTCCCGCGCAGCCGCGAGTTGCTCGTCGGCCAGGCGCGCCTCCTCCTGCAGCGGCGTCTCCACGTCCGCGGCCCCGGTGGCGATGTCTACCTTCAGCGTTTCGCCGTAGTGCGCCGACAGCGCCGCGGCGATCCGCTCCTGGCGGCCGCGGGTCAGCAGCGACTCGGAACGCGCATCGAGCGACAGGTGCACGACCTGCCCCTGCCTGCGCAGGTAGCCGCAGTTGCTCGCCAACAGGCGCACGGCGCCTGACAAATCGAGCTCCGCGATCAGCGCCCTCCAGTCGGGCTCCTGCCACGCGGCCCTGCCGGTCGCGGCGGTACCGGCCGCCGGCGCGTCCTGCCGCGGCTCGGCGGCCGGCGCAGCGGCCTGCCCGGACTCGCGCGGCTTCGTCGCCGGCGGCGCGGCACTCCCGGCCTGCTGCGGCCTGGCTGTCGGCGGCGGCGACTTCGCCGTCGACTTCGAACGCGGGGCCGGCCGGCTGCCGCCGCCCTGCCCGGCCTGCGCCGGCTGGAAAGCGAGCATGCGCAGCAGGCACATCTCGGCGCCGCTGCGCGGGTCCGGCGACAGGTGCAGGTCGCGGCGACCCACCAGCGCCACCTGGTAGAAAAGCTGCACGTCTTCGGGGTCGAGTCTCCCGGCGAGACCGCTCAGCGTTTCCTCTTCGAGTTCGTCGCCTGCATCGGAGGCGCCGACGACCTGGTACATGGCGATACGGTGCAGCGCGTGGGCGAGGTCGCCCAGCAGCGCCTCGTAGTTCGGGAACTGTTCGTCGATCTCCGCGATCGCCGCCATCAGCCCGGTGGCGTCGCCGTCGGCCAGCAGGCCCAGCAGCCGCTCGACGTGCTGCCGCGCGACGGTGCCGAGCATCGCCCGCACCGACTCGACGTCGACCTTGCCGCCGCAGAAAGCAATCGACTGGTCCAGCAGGCTGAGCGAGTCGCGCATGCTGCCGTCCGCCGCGCGCGCCAGCAGCGCCAGCGACTCGGCGTCGGCGTCGACCGACTCCTCGCCGCAAATGAATTCCAGCCGCTCGCGGATCAGCTTCGGCGTCAGCCGCTTCAGGTTGAACTGCAGGCAGCGCGACAGCACGGTGACCGGAAGCTTTTCGGGTTCCGTCGTTGCCAGCAGGAACTTGACGTGCGGCGGCGGCTCCTCGAGGGTTTTCAGCAGCGCGTTGAACGAGCTCTTCGACAGCATGTGCACCTCGTCGATCAGGTACACCTTGAAGCGCCCGCGGGCCGGCGAATACTGCACGTTGTCGAGCAGTTCGCGGGTGTCGTCGACCTTGGTCTTCGACGCGGCGTCGACCTCGATCAGGTCGACGAAGCGTCCCTCGTCGATTTCCATGCAGGCGCTGCAGCTGCCGCAGGGCTCCGCAGTCAGACCCTTGTCGCAATTCAGGCACTTGGCCAGGATGCGCGCGATCGTCGTCTTGCCGACGCCGCGCGTGCCGGCGAACAGGTAGGCGTGGTGCAGCCGCTCCTGCTCGAGCGCGTTCGTCAGCGCCCGCAGCACGTGCT
>ERZ869936.198-NODE-198-length-71804-cov-7.321705_pt1 | contig 71804 bp, 50 predicted proteins | sample MGYA00520876_ERZ869936 | MGnify/ENA primary metagenome ERZ869936 (study PRJEB32218, sample SAMN09650985) | biofilter metagenome | isolation source: enrty point of leading RO module | place: Saudi Arabia: Thuwal, RO plant located on Red Sea | collected 2016-02-17 ... | reverse complement strand
CTGGCTAACGATATGAGTTGGCAGCAGTTGACCAACAAGCGGATCGAGCACCTCAACGGCACCAGCGAGCTCTGGTTCCATCCGAGCGAGGTTCAAGCCGGCATGCGGATCGCGCACGTGGCCATGCGGATGGCTGCCGAAGATGCGGCTTCGCAAACCGACAGCGAGAATGTCTCGCTGAATGAACCGGCGGCAACGGTGCGCCAGGCGAACGAATAGTTCCCGCCGACGGCCCCGCAACCGGTTCATGCCGGATCATCGGGCGCCGCGCCCTACGCGGCCGCCGAATCGTCGCGACGGCGCAACAGCCGGCGCAGCTCCTGATTCAGCCGAAAGCGTTCGTTGTCCCAGGCTTCGCGCTGCGCTCGGAGTTCGACACGCTCGTCGGCCAGATGTCGCTCTTGATCGGCCAGTTGCGCGGATTGTCGCGCCAGGCTTTCTTGGCATTGATCGGCCCAGGCTTGAATCTCGTCGCGCCGCGCGGCCAACTTGCGATGTTCGTCCGACAACTGCGCGCTGAGCGCCTGGATTTCCAGCTTCTGCTGTGAGAGTTCGGCTCGCGCCAGTCGATGTTGATCGGCCAACTGCACCCGGATCTGCGCGAGCGACCGCGTCAGCGCGGCCGGCGCCATCGAACCGCACAGCTTCGACCACAGCTCCTCGGTGGCAAGTCGGATTTCCAACACCTCGCGCTGCGAGCGCGACATGTCGTCGCGCATTTGTTCCAACGCGGCCTGTCGCGCGGCCAGTTCGTCGGCCTGGCGCTTCAGATCGTGTCGCACGCGCTGCTGCTCAGAGGCGACTTGCTCTTCGCGTTGTCTGGCCCGCTGCTGCTGTGCCTGTTGTTGTTCGGCCAATTCGCTCTGCGCGTCCGCCAGTGCCTTGCGTTGCCGCTGCAGCTCGGCCTGTTCGTCGGCCAGCAGTCTTTCCGCCTTTTCCAAATCGCCGGCACGTGTTTCGGCGGCACGTAGCGCGCGGCGGAGCGCGTCGGTGTCGCCCGCGGCGGCCAATTGGTCTTTCATCCGCTGGGCAACAGCGTTCAACTCGTCTTCGCGCCGGCGGAGTTCCGCGGCACGCTCGTCAAGCGCGGCTTCGCGCTGCGCCCATTCGGCCTGGTCGGCGGACGAAACCGAGCCGCTCGCCTTGCTGCGGGCCAGCGAATCGGGGGCAAGTTGGGCCTCCCGCTGCTCCAGATCGTGCTCGCGCAGCTCGAGTTCGGCCTGCCGCTGTTCGAGCAACGACTGTTGCTCGCCAATCCAGAGCCGCGCGGCGCGGACCTGATTCTCCATCGCCGCCAGGCGGGCATTCAGCTCACTTTCGCGATGGTCAACGCTGGTGGCCTGGCGCTGCAAGTGCGCGGCAAGCTGCGCCGCCTGCAATTGGATTTGATCGAGCGTGTCGCCGGCGGTCGGAGCCGCCTGTTGCCCGGCGTCGAGACGATGTTCGGCGATGGCGTCCAGGGCCGCTGGGGCGACCGCGTCGATTGCCGCCTGCGCGCTGGCTTCGATCGTTTCCTCGCTGCCAGCCCGCTGGTGCGCCGGGTCGACGCGCGAACCGACCGCGCTGCCGCCGGAGCGCGGGTTTTCGAACGACGATTTGCGCGTGGTTTCGCCGGATGACATGAGACGCGTTGGGCGCTGCGCGCGGGCGCGCCGTGCCCAATGTCATTGCTCGCACCAGCCAAGCCATCCGCGACGCGCGGACCCTCAGCCGGCACAACTGATAGGGTTTCCCTAATCCTTTACTTCGACCGCCGCGCACGCGGAAGTTAAAGCGATTCGGCGTGCTAGCACCTGCGTGACGGCGGCCGTGCGCTAGCCGGCGACCGCTTCCAGGCAGTCGACAACCGCATGCAACGCGGCCTGCGAGTCGAAATCGGCATAACGCGCGGCAAACGCCTGGGCCGCCACCGCGAACTGGTCACTGGCCAGCATTCGATCCAGCCCGTCGGAGATCTCCTCCGGCTCGTCAGCAACCGAGACGGCCGCGCCCAGCCGCTCGGCATTGTCGGCCACAAGCCGCTGCTCGCCGGAGATTGGCAGCGCCAGGATGGGTTTTCCGGCCAACAACATCCGCGCCGTGGCATGCAATCCGCAGTTGAGAACGGCCAGGTCGCACTGCACGGCCACTTGCGTCATGTCGAGCGGCTCGGCCGAAATGTGCATCGACGCGCGGGATTGCGGTTCAGCCCTTGCGTCGGTGGGCGGCACGTACGCCACCGTTGACAACCCACGCCGCGCAAGCTCGGCGAATACAACCGCCACGCCCGGCATCGGCTTGAGATAGGCGAACACGCGCGGGCGGTTGCCGTCGGGCCACTCGGCCGCCTTTCCCGGCATCTCGGGCAGAATGCCCCAATACTTCGCTTCGCCCCGATCCTGATAGTGGTCCAGTTCCCGAAACGTCAGGTGCAGGCACCGATCGACACGTTGATAGAGCTGGCCGACGCGGTCCAACGGTGCTTCACCCTGCCGGCTGAGTTGCGCGTTGAGGTGCTCCAGCACGCGGGCTTCGTTCATGGCCAGGCGCTCCGGGTAGTTCTCGCGCCAAGGGCACAGGTCGGGCAGAGGCGTGACGTCGGGCGGACAGGTGTGGCCGGAGCTCAGCAGCACCCGGCGGGCGGAGCTGCCCTGTGTGGCCACCAGCGCTAACGGACTGAAATCCATCGCCACGACGTCCGGCTCGACGTAGTCGAAGATCGATCGCCAGGCGTGCACCAACCCGCCCAGCACATTGGGGTCCGCGCAGCCGGCATTGGCCAGGATGTCCGCAAACGTGCTCGGCTCACGAATAACCTTGCCCGACGTGGGAACCTGCACCGGCGCGGGCAGCAGCGGAAAGTCGCCCAGGATGCGGTTTGCCGCGGGCAGGTCGCTGACGGCCAAGGCAACCTTGTGGCCGCGCTGGCGCAGCTCGTTCGCCATCGCCCGCAACGGGACCAAATGGCCTAAACCTCCGCCAAGTTCCCAGGATAGAAGAAACGTTGCCATGGTAGATCGCGAGGCGTTGTGGTCGGCGTTTTCCGGGCGCGGCCTGCATCGAGCAGTCACGTGCCGGAAAGCCTACCCGGGTGTCACTCACAAAAGAAATTTCGAAAAACTGTTTGAAGCGGTAGGATCGGGTTGGTAGATTCTAACCCAAAGGAACGGTCGCCGGGTGCGACCCACCCGTTCGAACACCTACCCCGGACGCGCTAATCACATAGCGTTTCCATCTTACTCGTGCGGTGGCCTGCCCAAGGTTTTTGGGCATTCTTTGGCCAGACCGCTACCACGTGGCTCAAGGAGGCATCGTATGGTGCGCCGTCAGAATCCTCATTCCAAACATACCGCGTCGCGCGTCGTGCGGCGCGTTGCAGCCTATTCCACCGCGGCCATCGCCGGTGCGGCATTGGCCGACCAGGCCGACGCAGCGCCCGTCGTCTACTCGCCGCCGGGTGGACCGCTGACGCTCCAAGATGCAGGCGTCTCGATCTTTCTTGATGTCAACGACGATACGATCGACGACTACAGACTCTACAGCTATTTCGGGTTCGACATCTTTGGCAGTTTCGGTAGTCCCTCTACAAACAACTACATCCTCGGCTTCTATCTCGGGGGCATCTACGTCGGCACGCTGATCGGTCCCGGCGAAACGATCGGCGCGGCCTCAAGCTCGTGGCAGAGCGGCGTCGCACTAGACACCTTCGAAGGCACGCGCGGCTACCTCGGCCTGCGGATTGAAATTGGTGAAGATCTCCACTACGGCTATCTGGACATAGAGATTAGCGATCCCCCTATCGTCAGTGACCATTTTTCCATGGTGCTGACGGTCTACGGCGGCGCGTACGAGAGCGTGGCCGACACGCCAATTCAAACGCCCGTGCCCGAGCCGAGCTCGCTGGGTCTGTTGGCGCTCGGCGCCGTCGGACTAGGAGCATGGCGCTGCCGACGACGCAAAGTCACCTCGCCCGCGGCGTCGGCCTGACGGACCTGGTTCCGCGACTCGGAACAGAAGAGACCGCTCGTTGAACGACCCAACGGCACAACGCGTCTTGCTGGTCTGCTGGGAGGGCGCCGACTGGCAGATGATCCACCCGTTGTTGGACTCGGGTCGGATGCCACACCTGGCGTCGGTCGTCGAAGCGGGCGTGATGGGCGATCTGCTGACGCTGCAGCCCCAGTCGCCGCCCATGCTCTGGGCCTCGGTGGCCACGGGCAAACGGGCCGATCAACATGGCGTGCTCGGCTACTTCGACACGACGGCGGATTCCTTGCAACCGGTCAACAGTGTGTTCGTATCGAACCTGGCTGCCCGCTTTGGCGGCGACGCCGATGCGCCGCGCTATGCCCAACTGACGCGCGCCGTGAGCCCAGCCCGATTGGCCGAACGGCTTGCTGAGTTGCGGCTCGACCCTCGCGAGTTGACCGCCGCTGAGCTGCTGTCGCTGGTGCCGCGCGCGGCCGAAGTGAATCAAGACCGCGATCCCGGCTTGGCGATTCTGGCGACCTGGCTGGCCGAAACGACCAGCATCCACGCCATGGCCACATGGGCCATGGAGCACGAGCCGTGGGACTTTGCCGCGGTGCACTACGACGCGATCGACCGGTTCGGCCATGCGTTCATGCAGTTTCATCCGCCCCGCCGCCGCGGCATAGATCAACACGCGTTCGACCTGTATCAGGGCGTAATGGATGGCGTGTATTGCTATTGCGACATGATGCTCGGCCGGCTGCTCGCATTGGCGGGGCCGGAGACGACGGTCATCATCATGTCGGACCACGGATTTCGCTCGTCGCGCGATCGCCCCAGCGCAAGCAACCGCGGACGCGGCGACTCGAGCTGGCACCGAATGCTCGGCATCCTGGCGATGCGCGGGCCGGCCGTGCGCCGCGACGAGTGGGTGTGGGGAGCGTCGCTATTGGATATTTGCCCCACGGTGCTCGCGCTGTTCGGCTTGCCCATCGGGCGAGACATGCCGGGCCGACCGTTGGTCGAAGCGTTCGACCCGCAGCCGGCCGTTTCGTTCGAAGCCGCGCGCGAGCCACCGAGCGAAACGGCGGACGGCGGCAAGACGGCCGAGCCGCTGACCGAGCGAGAGAACGCGGCGCTGCTGGATCACCTGGTCGACGAGGGCTACCTGCAGCGGAAGCAGGTTGAAGGCGCGCGGGCCGCCCAGTTGGCACGCGACGCGACGGACTTCAACTTGGCACTGGTCTACCAGGAACAGGGGCGGGTTGCGGAAGCCGCCGAAGTGATGCAAGGCCTGGTCGATCGCCGGCCCGGGGTTCCGCGCTGGGCGCTGAAGCTGGCCGAGTGTCGCTTGGCAATGGGCGACGGCGCCGGTTGTCGCCGCCTGGTCGAAGGAGCCATCGAACAGGGCATTCCGCCGGCGCACGCGCGGCGCATCATGGCGCAGGTACTCATTGCGGAAGACAAGCCCGAGCAGGCGCTCATCGAATTGTTCGACTGCGAACAGCTTGATCCCCAGCAGCCGGGCATCCATTGCGAGATCGGCGAGGTGTACGCGTCGATGGAGCGCTGGGACGAGGCGCGACGGGCATATGCCAAGGAACTCAAGCGCGATCCGGACAGCGCGCTTTCGCACACGGGGCTTGGACGCATCGCGCTAGTCAACGGGGACTACGAGCTCGCGGTAGAAGAATTACTGATCGCCATCTCGCTATGGCAGTCGCAGCACCAGGCGCATTTCTTGCTGGGGTCGGCGCTGGTGAAGCTGGGCCGCACCGACGACGCGATCCGGGCGTTCGAGCGCACGCTGTCCCTCAATCCGCGTCGTCTCGACGCGCATCGAAACTTGGCGGAAATCTACGACGCAATGGACGACCGCCAGGAAGCGGCGGCCCGGCACCGCGCATTGGCAGAGCAATGAGATCGTAACGTCGAGCGCTCGCAGCAGGAACTGTGCCGGGAGGTGGAGCGGACTGCCGGCGTCTATGCTTTTGCCGCGTCGAGCACTTCCTGCAATCGGGCCTTGGTCGGCACGCCAACCATTCGCTCGACGACTTCGCCGCCCTTGAACACCATCAGCGTCGGAATGCTGCTGACGCCGTAGTTCTGCGCGGCCGACGGACTGTCGTCGATATTGAGCTTGCCAATCTTCACCGAGCCACTGTACTCGCCGGCCAGTTCTTCGACGACCGGTCCGATCATCCGGCAAGGACCGCACCATGGCGCCCAAAAATCGACCAGCACCGGCTCGCTCGATTGGAGCACTTCTTGCTGAAAGTTCGCGTCGGTGAATTCAGCGGCATTGCCCATGGTTCAAACACTCCTGTGCCAATTGCGCGGCCAATCCAATGCTCGGGTCATGAGCATGATCGGCCGGAACGCGCGCTGATCCGTACCGATTCGGACGATTTGAATTGCTGCCAAATTATAAAAGGGGGCCGCCCGCTGTCAACGAACCCCCGGTTTCTGGCCGGCGGCGGTCCGGCCGTATAATCAAGGCAAGCTTCGACATGCGCGGCGCGGGAGTCGGCGAGCGACGATGTACGAGACGTTTGATCACACGGCCGACCTGGGACTGCGGATCCGCGCTGCCTCGCTCGAGCTGTTGCTGGCCGACGCCGGCCGGGGACTGTTTGCGATGATCGTGCCCGACTTGGATTCGGTGGAGTTGCGCGAATCGCTGACGCTGGAAGTGGCGGGCGAAGCGAACGAATTGTTGCTGTTCGACTGGCTGAACGAGTTGCTCTACGTCTACGAAACGCGCCGGGTGCTGCTGGCGGGGTTCGACGTGAAGGTCGACGCGGACGGGTTACAGGCCACGGTTCGCGGCGAGCCGATCGACGCGGCGCGCCACGTGCTCGATCACGAAGTGAAGGCGATTACCTATCACGGGCTAAAGCTGGTGCACCACGCCGACGGCTGGCTGGGCGAAGTCATCGTCGACATCTGACAGCAATGAGCGGCGGTTGGGCAGGGCGGACGGTCGGCCGTTGCTTGGCGCGCTGCGATAAAATGCCGGCCGGACCAGCGACATTGCATCGCCGGCCCGACCGAGCTCCTCGGGAAGTCGCCAGTAGGGCGGGTCGTCGCCAAGAGTCTAGCGACGATCGGTCCCGCCGGAGAGTTCGAGTTTGGTGTGCGGCGCGATCACCTGATCCGGTGGGACGTCGACCAGGGTGTAGCCGGTCGGCGAGTCGAGGTCGACCTTGAACGTGGCCGGATAGATGAACTCCTCCTTGCGGCGTCCGAACAACCGGGCGGCAATTCGCGTGCAGCGTGCCAGGGCTTGCTTCGCGTGTGCCGTGGGACCGTCAACATCGGTGGAATGGTGGCATCGCCCGACGTGCGTGCGCAGCCATCGATTGGCCACGTGAACGTTTACGCGCCGCACCGACCGACGGTTGCGATGTTCGGTCGACAGCGAGACGTTTAGACCTTCAATATTGGTTACGCGGTGCGGCGCCACCTGGGGCCACGTCAGCATCTGCCCCGGCTCGACATCGAAGACCAATGCATAGCGGTCAAATTCCGGGTCGTAGGGAACGTCTTCGGCCAAATCGCCGGCGCACACCAGCTCGACGACCTGCTGCGAGACAAAGCGATGGTCGAAGTGCGGATAGACCCAAACCCGTTTGCGCCCGCGGAGGTGCCAAAGCATGTTGACCGGCGTGTCGATGTGGTAGTGGACCAATGCCTTGGGCGACGAGATGAGCAAGTTGGCGGACCGGTCGTCCGGGCGAAAGCCCGGCGCGTGGGTCTTAAGCTCGTCGAATAGTTGATCGACCAGGCGGCGATACTCCGGATGGTTGCGCATCATCCGGCGGCAACTGATCCACAGGCGACCCTTCCGGACCAGGTCCAACAGGTCGACTCCCGACACGCCGTTGCGATCGCCTTCGCGCCACTCGAATGTGTTCGAGTCATGTCCCATCGTGCTGATCGTCAGATCGGCATCGGGATGATTGTCGATGATCTCGATGAGCCGATCGTCGTCGAATAACCCCGTTTCGACCAGCCGGTGCGGTGCCAACAGCACGCCTCTTTCCAACGTGCCAAAGTCATCCGCGGTCCAGTCGGCGAGCAACGAGCGGCGCATGACGGTCTCCTGGTGCGTTCGCGGCGGAGTCATTAGCAAACGGTCCCGCGCCAGGCACAAGTCTGACGGTCGCGGTGCACGGGAACCGGCCACGTGGGGGCAATAACTGCAAACCGGGTGCCAGCCTGTGCTTCCAAGCGCCGTTCGTGCCGATCGGGGCGCGGCGGCAGCACAGTTCTCCAGAGATTTTTCCACTGTTGCGGTAGCGAATGCAGTTACGGGCAACGCCGGCCGGTTGTGTTGTGGCAACAAAATGTTGCGAAATGCCCCCGTTCGCTCGGTGCGTGGCTGCCGGACGCTCCAATTCGCGCGAACCGCACCGCGCACCAGGGGCACTATCACACTATGATGCGAAGCAGACCCGCGTCGGCACGCCCTGTCCGGCATGCCGTTCGACAAAGCGCGTGAATCGGACGGCCGATCGATCGCAGCACCGTCCCTGTTCGTCAAAGGACTGTCGCGATGCCAAAGCAAAACTACCAAGGCCCGCTAGAACGAGCCAGCGACACGACCTGGCGGATTCCCAGGTCGTATCGACCGGGCATGCGCGTCGACGGGTTGGTCTACGCCGATGATGCGTTGGTCGAGTTGATTCGTCACGACCAAGCGCTCGAGCAAGTGGCCAACGTGGCGTTTCTGCCCGGCATTCAAGCCGCGAGCCTGGCCATGCCCGACATCCACTGGGGCTACGGATTCTGCATCGGCGGCGTTTGCGCGACCGATCCGGACGAGGGGGGCGTGATTTCGCCCGGCGGCGTTGGCTACGACATCAATTGCGGGGTCCGCCTGATGCGCTCGAAGCTGACCGCATCCGACTTCGCTCCCGTTCAGACGCGGCTGGTCGAGCAACTATACCGCGACGTTCCCAGCGGCACGGGGCGGGGAGGCAAGTACCGTTTTCGGCCGAAAGAGCTGCGCCGCCTGATGGGCGAGGGGGTGGCATTCTTGAAAGATCGCGGCCTGGCTGTCGATAGCGACTTGGAACACACAGAAGCCCGCGGACGCATCGATGGTGCCATGCCGGACTTCGTCAGTGATCGGGCTGTCGAGCGCGGATACGACCAGTGCGGCACGCTCGGCTCGGGCAACCATTTCTTGGAAGTGCAGGTCGTCGACCAGGTCTTCGATGAGCCGGCGGCCCGCGCGATGGGACTGGCCCAGGACATGATCTGTGTGATGATCCATTCCGGTTCGCGCGGCTTGGGCTACCAGGTGTGCGACGACGCGCTGAAGATGCTCCGCACCGCTCCGCAAAAATACGGTATCGAACTGCCCGACCGGCAACTGGTCTGCGCGCCGATCGACAGCGACGAAGGGCGCACGTACATCGGCGCGATGTGCGCCGCGGCCAACTTCGCCTGGTGCAACCGGCAGCTATTGATGTGGCAAGCCCGCGAGTGCTTTGCCACGGTCTTTGGCCGACCCTGGGAGGAGTTGGGAATGAGCCTGGTGTACGACGTGGCGCACAACATCGCGAAGTTCGAGCAGCACGACGTCGACGGCAAGCAGAAGCGAGTTTGGGTGCATCGCAAGGGGGCAACGCGGGCCTTCCCGCCGAACCATCCCGAAACGCCCGACGCCTATAAGCGAATCGGCCAGCCGGTGATCATCCCCGGCGACATGGGGCGGGCCAGTTGGGTGATGGTCGGGCAACAGGGGAGCATGGAGCAAACGTTCGGCTCGGCCTGTCACGGCGCGGGCCGCGTGATGAGCCGGACCGCGGCTGTGAAGCACGCACAAGGTCGGCGCATCGACCGTGAGCTGGCCGACCGGGGTGTCGTCGCCCGGGCCCGCAGTTGGAAGGGACTGGCCGAAGAGCAGCCCGCGGCGTACAAGGACGTCGACCTGGTGGTTGAAGTCGTCCACCGCTCGGGCTTGGCGCGCAAAGTGGCCCGCATGCGCCCCGTGGGCGTGATCAAGGGGTAAGCCGTCCGGATTCTTGACCCCTTGCACTGCGCACTTTAGGATCAGGAGACCCTCCAGGTGGCGAGTCCGCGCGTGTCCTGTCATTCGGAAATCTTCGACAAATCAAAGGTGAGTCTTATGCGCCGTTTCGTTGGCTGGTCGATGGTTGTTGTAAGTTTGATGGTTGCCGCGGGATCTGTGCGAGCCGAGAACAACTGGCCGCAGTTTCGCGGTGCCGATGGGCGGGGCTTCGTCGCCGGCGCCGACTTGCCCGACCGCTGGTCGCCCACCGAAAACGTTGCCTGGAAGATCGACGTCGAAGGTCGTGGCTGGTCCAGTCCGATTGTCTGGGGCGACAAGATCTTTCTGACCACGTGCGTGAACTCCGGCGAGACCGAAGCGCCGAAAAAGGGCCTGTACTTCGGCGGCGAGCGGCCCGAGCCATCCGAGTCGGAACATGCTTGGAAAGTGATTTGTTTGGATTTGAAGACCGGCAAGCGCTTGTGGGAGCAGACCGCGCACAAGGCCAAGCCGACGATGCCGATCCACATCAAGAACAGCTATGCCTCGGAAACACCTGTAACCGACGGACAACGGCTCTACGTCTACTTTGGCAACGTCGGCGTGTTCTGCTACGACCTCGACGGCAAGCTGCTGTGGAAGAAGGAACTCGAACCGCACAAGATGCGGTTTGGCTGGGGCACCGCCGCGTCGCCGGTCGTTTACAAGGATCGACTGTTTGTCGTCAACGACAACGACGAGGACGCGTACCTCCTGGCACTTAACGCGCGCAACGGCGAGGAGATCTTCCGCGTCAAACGCGACGAGAAGAGCAACTGGTCGACGCCTTTTGTGTGGGAAAACAGCCAGCGCGTCGAGTTGATCACGACTGGGACCGAAAAGAATCGGGCCTACGACCTGGACGGCCGCCTGTTGTGGGAATTGGGCGGTATGTCGAGCATCACGATCGCCAAGCCCTATGCGGACGGCGACATCTTGTACATCAGCTCGGGCTATATCCTGGACAAGCGCAAGCCGATCTACGCGATTCGCCCGGGAGCGTCGGGCGATATTTCGCTGGACGAAGGAGAAAACAGCAACGAGTTTATCATCTGGCACAACAACGGCGCCGGACCGTACAACCCGTCCACGCTGTTGTATGAAGGACTGCTCTACACGCTGTTCGATCGTGGGATCTTTCAATGCTTCGATCCGGCGACCGGTGAAGAGGTTTACAAGAAGCAGCGGATTCCCGATGGCAAAGCCTTTACCAGTTCGCCCTGGGCAGCCGATGGCAAGGTTTTCTGCATCAACGAAGACGGTGTGACGTTTGTGATCCGCGCCGGGCGCGAATTCGAGATCTTGCACACCAACACGCTGGAAGAAGACGACATGTGCATGGCCACTCCGGCGATCGCCGGCGATCGCCTGCTGATCCGGACCGACAAGCGTCTCTACTGCATGCAGAAAGGGGCCGCGCTGGAGGAATAGTCCGGCATTTTTTGTCCGACGAGCGGGGCAGGGCGGCGCGATGGTGGCTCTCGATCGTCGGAGCTGATCCGCCGAGTCGCTGGATCGCCGCGACGCGGCTCGTCCGTTACGCTCCACGAACTAGCGTTGGGCGGCCGGTCGCCCACCTCGTGCCGGAATGATTTCGCTTGCCCTGCATCTGACCCCCTTCCCCCGCAACCCGTCATTCGCACGATGCCCGACGGACTGAACGCTTCCCAACGATCGGCTGTCGAGACGCTCAGCGGGCCGGTGCTGGTACTGGCCGGCGCAGGGACGGGCAAGACCCGCGTCGTCACGTTTCGGATCGCCGAACTGATCAAACACGGCACGCGGCCCAGCCGGATCCTGGCCGTGACGTTTACCAACAAGGCGGCTCGCGAAATGCAGGCCCGAGCGGCGTCTCTGTTGGGTAAGCGGCTCAAGGAACAGCCGGAGATTTCGACGTTTCACTCGCTGTGCGTCCGCATTCTGCGGCGGCACGCGACGCGGTTGGGTTATCCGGCGCGATTCGCGATCTACGATCGGGGCGATCAGGAGAGCCTGGCGCGCCGCGCACTTCGCGAAATCAAGGTACCCGACCAGCACTTGCGGCCCGGGGAATTGATCCACTTCATTGGGCGTTGGAAGACGGCCGCGATCGGGCCCGAGAACGCGGCCTCGCACGCGCACAGCGACAAGGAGCATTTGGCGGCGCTCGCTTACCGGCGCTATCAGCGCGCGCTCAAGCAGGCTGGGGCGCTGGACTTTGACGATTTGCTGTTGTGTACCAACGAGCTATTCGAGCGCTTTGCCGACGCGCGGCAGAACGAGGCCCGACGGTTCTCGCACCTGTTGATCGACGAGTACCAGGACACCAACGCGCTGCAATACCGCATCGTGACGGCGCTGGCCGCCGAACATCGCAATCTGTGCGTGGTGGGGGACGACGATCAATCGATCTATGGCTGGCGCGGGGCCGACGTTTCGCACATCCTGCGATTCGGCCAGGACTGGCCCGGGGCGAAAGTCGTGCGCCTGGAGGAAAACTACCGCTCCTCGCCGGCAATCCTCGAATTGGCCAACCGGCTGATCCGGTTCAACGCGAAACGACACGACAAGAGCCTGCGGCCCACGTTGCCCGGCGGTGAACGCCCACAGATTTGGCAACTGCAAGACGAGGCGGACGAGGCGAAGCGGGTGGTGAACGACATTCGCCTGCGGCTGGACGCCAAGTCGGCCGAGCCGCGCGACTTCGCGATCTTGTTCCGCACGAACGAGCAGCCGCGCTTGTTCGAGACCGAACTGCGGCAGGCCAAGGTGCCCTACGTGCTGCTCGGCGGCATGTCGTTCTACGATCGGCGCGAGGTGCGCGACGTCATGGCCTATCTGCGCGTTTTGGTCTCGCCCGACGACGAAGTTTCGCTGCGGCGGATCATCAACACGCCGCCCCGCGGGATCGGAACGCGCGCCGTCTCCGCGCTGGGCGAAGCGGCGCTCGAGCGCGGCAAGCCGATGTGGGACGTGATGCGCAACGCGGATGAATTGGCCGCGATGCCGGCGCCAGCCAAGGCCGCGATCCAAAAGTTCGTGGCGATGGTCGGTGCGCTTCGCCGGCGCGTTACCAGGGAACCGCTGGCACAAGTCGTTTCGGAAATGGTCCGCCAGATCGCCTATCAGGACGAGATCAAACGCAACTACGACAAGCCGGCCGATCAAGAAGCGCGCTGGGCGGCCGTCGAGGAGGTGATCAACGCACTGGCCAACTACGAGAAGCGGGCCAAGAAGCCGACGCTGTCAGGTTTTCTCGACGAGGTGGCGCTGGCCGACCGCGACGACGACGCCGACAAAGACAAACAACTGGCCCGCAACGCCGTCGCGCTGCTCACGTTGCACAGCGCGAAGGGGCTCGAATTCCCGCAGGTGTACCTGGTCGGCATGGAGGAAGGACTGCTGCCCCATCGAATCAGCGTCGAGACGGGCGGCACCGCGATCGACGAGGAACGGCGGCTGTGCTACGTGGGGGTCACGCGGGCCCAGCAGCGGCTGACCATCTCGTTAGCGCTGGCTCGCATGAAATGGGGAAAGCTCCGCGATACCACGCCGAGCCGATTCCTGTTCGAGCTCACCGGCCAGGCCCAGCGCGCCGGCGATACCCAGCGTCGCCGCGATGGCGCGTCAAAACGCCGGGCGACCACCTCGCGCCCGGGCGGTGGCAAACGGTCCAAAGCGCCGAGTACGCGCCCGCGCCAGCCGCGCCGCCGCAAACCCTGAGCGTCGGGTGCTAGCTTGACGGGCTGGTGTCGAAAGCAAATTCGCGTAGCCCGATTTGCCTCGCTTCGGTAGACTTCCCGGTTGATGCAGCCGGCGAGATGTTCGCTCCGTCGAGCCAACGCGCCTGGGGCCTGCGCGCACCAAGGCGTGTCTGCCGCGAGGCGCTTCGCCGCGGAAAGCTAGTGTAAGAGGTGCCGTGATGTCCGCACCGGTTCGGTTTATTCACACCAGCGACCTTCATCTCGACCGGCCGCCGCGTGGCCTGGCCGAGGTGCCCGACCATCTGCGCGGCGCGTTGGTCGATGCGCCCTACCGCGCGGCCGAACGGGTGTTCGACGCGGCTGTGAAGGAACAGGTCGACTTTATCTTGCTGGTCGGCGATCTGGCCGATCTGTCAATGGCGGGCCCGCGCGGGCTGGTGTTTCTCGAAGAACAGTTCGCCCGGCTGGCGCAACACGGCATCGGCGTCTATTGGGCGTTGGGGCGAAGCGATCGCTTGAGCCGGTGGGCCGATGGATGGCATGTGCCCGACCACGTCGTTCGATTCGAACAGAACCAGGTCGAGCGCGTGCTGCATCGCCGCGATGGCGAACCGATCGCGCAGATCTTAGGAACCAGCGCCGCGGAGCGTCGCCGAATCAGGCTTTCGCAATTCTTGGCTGACAACAGTGAGGTGCCCGCAATTGCCGTGGCCCACGGCGCGGCCGACGCCGAAGTGCTGGCGCGTCACGCGATCAACTACTGGGCCCTAGGCGGCGAGCATCAGCGGCGCGCCCTGCTAACCGGTCCCACCGTGGCGCACTACTGCGGATCGCCGCAGGGGCGACGCCCGAAGGAGTCGGGGCCGCACGGTTGTACCCTGGTTCACATCGACGAAGATCGCCACGTTCGCAGCAGCTTCATCCCCACCGACGCCGTGCGGTTCTTGGACGAGCGTATCGCGGTGAACGAATCGGCCACGCCCGACCAACTGCGCCAAGTGCTCGACGAGCGCGTGGCCGAGCTGGCAGGCGATCCGTTCGGGCCCGAACTGTTGGTGCATTGGACCGTCGTCGGCAGCAAAGCGCTGGCTCGCGAGTTGCGCCGCGGGCAGTTGGCCGTCGACACGCTGGCGCGGCTGAGGGCCGATCATGCCTTGCACCGTCCGGCGATCTGGTCGCTGGCCGTCGAACCCGAAGGCGACGTAACCATTTCGGCCGCACAGTTCGAGGAACAGACCCTGCTCGGCGAATACCTCCGCACGATTGCTCACTACGCTGAAAACACGGACGAGACGCTAAGCCTGGCGCCGTTCGTACCGCCGAGCGACGTCGCCGATCGGCTCGAGTCGATCGCCCAGCTCGATGACCCGGCGACACGGCGGCGCGTGCTGGAGCAGGCGGCCCGGCTTGGCGTAGAGCTGTTGAGTCCGCAGGAGACCCGGCCATGAAAATCACCGGTCTGCGGATCGACGGGTTTGGTGTTTGGAGTGGACTGGAATTGTCCGATCTGCCGGGCGAAGTGACGGTCTTGTACGGCGAGAACGAGGCTGGCAAGACGACGTTGATGCAGTTCGTGCGGTCCGTGCTGTACGGGTTCTCCGCCCAGCGCGGCAGCCGGTACTTGCCGCCGGTCCGTCCGGGCAGGCCGGGCGGCGTGGTCTTTGCATCCGCCGGCGACCGGCAGTACACAATCCGCCGCCATGCCGACGAAGCCGGTGAGATGGGTGCTCATGCGATCGTCACGACCGGAGCGGACGACGCGGCCGACGTGTCGGACGTCGAACGGCTGTTGGGCGACGTGGACGAAGCCACGTTCAACAACGTGTTCGCGTTCGGCCTACGCGAGATCCAAGAACTGGGCACGCTGTCCGACACGCAAGCGGCCGACGAACTGTACAGCCTGGCACTAGGTCTCGATCGCGTTTCGCTGTTGGACGTGATGCGCGAGTTGGAAACGTCGCGTACGCGATTGCTCGCGCCCGACGAGCGGCCCTCGCTGGTCACGCAGCTTCTCTCGCAGCGCGACCGGTTGCGTGCCGAGATCGACGAACTGCGCCAGGGCACGTCGCGCTATCTGACACTGTCGGCCGAACGAGACAAGCTGGCGGCCGAGATCACGCGGCTCGAAGCCGAAATGGTCCGATTCGAGCAACAGGGCCGCGAGTTGGCACTAGCCCGCGCGTTGGCCGAGCCGTGGCAGCGTCGCGCGGCGATCGACGAGCAACTCTCGGGACTGGGCGGATTCGACGGGCTACCGGACGACGCGTTGGAACATTTTGAGCGGCTGGAATCTCGGTTGGCGGCACGAAAGCGCCGCTTCGACAAACTGGCCGAGTTGCGCGGAGACCTCCGCCGCCAGATTGCCGAGCTGAACATTAACGAAGCGCTATGCCGAGCCGGGCTACGGCTGGAAGCGCTGGGCGAGCAGCAGCATTGGATCGCTTCGCTCGAGGAGCAAGTAGCCGGCCTGCGGGACGAAGTTGCCCGACTCGAAGCCCGCCGCGACGAAAGTGCCGAACAGTTCGGCGTCTCGCCCGATGCGATTCCCGAGGGCGGGGGCGGTTTGTCGAAGCGCGTTCGCAGCGAGCTGCGCGCCACGGCACGCACCATTCAGTCGACCCGTCAAGAAATCGTTGCCCTGCAAGACAAGGTCGACGTAGCTCGCGCGACGGCAGCCGCGCACGATCGGCAACTGGCGGCTTCGATCGACGAGGACAATCCCAACGGCCTCACGCATTCGTTGGCCGAGGCGGGCGAGCTGGTTTCGCAACTTCGCCGTCGGGTGCAAATCGACCAACGGCTCGACCAGATGAGCCGCCGCGAGGCCGAGCTCGAAGCGCAAAGCCAGGAGCATTACGAGAAGCAAGTCCTGCCCACCTGGGTCATCGTCGGCGTGGGTGGACTGTTCGTGCTTGGTTGCGCGCTGGTGCTGCTCTATCTGGCGGCATTGGTGTTGCCGATTTCGTTCAGCCAGGTACTGGGTTGGCCGGTCGGACTGGTCGGCGTGCTGGCTGCCGCGTCGGCGGCGCTAGTCAAAGTTTCGATGGAGCACAGCGCCAGTCGAAAACTCGACTCGTGCCAGTCGCAAATCCAGTTGCTCGGCCAGCAAATGGAGCAGGTCAAATCCGAGCGGGACGACCTCGACGCGCAGCTTCCGCGCGGCGGCGGACCGCTGGTGGCCCGATTGAAAACGGCCGAAGAAGCACTCGCGCGACTCGAAGGTCTGTTGCCGATGGAAGCCCAGCGCGAAAGCGCCGAGCGCGAGGCCACGACCGTTGACTCCCAGTTGCAAGCGAAGCAGGCTGAGTTGCGCGAGCTGAAAAAGCGTTGGCGGCGCCAACTGTCCGATGCCGGCCTGCCCCAGGATTTGCGACCGCGCCAAGTGCGCCAGTACGCGGCTCGCCGCGACGAATTGAGCGAGCTGGTCGAACGGATCGCAGCGACGCGCCAGGAGCTTGCCGCACGTCAATCTGAGTACAACACGGCAGCCGGCCGAGTCGAGCAGTTGGTCGCGGAAGTCGGGCTGGCGCCCGACGCGAGCCGCCCGGTGGAGCGGCTGCGCGCGGCCCTGTCGGAGTTGGCACAACAGCAATCGCGGATCAAGGATCGAGAGCAACTCTCGCAACAGATCGCGGTCGCCACACGGCGTCAGAAAAAAATCAATCGGCAAGCGCGCATGCTACGCCAGCGACGCCGTATGTTGCTGGAAGCGGCGGGCACCAGCGACGTCGTCGTGTTTCGCCGATTGGCCCGAGCCCAGGCCGAGTCGAATCGGCTCCGCAGCGAGCGCGACGCGCTGGCGGCGGATATCGCGGCAACGATCGCGGGCCAGGTCGATGAGGAACTCTTGGCCCAGTGGATGGCCTCGCCACACGAACTTGAGGAGAAAGAAACTCACGTCGCCGACGCGCGACGCATCGCTGCGGACCACGTCAGCCAGGCACTCGTGCGACGCGGTGAGATGAACCAGCAGCTCAAATCTATGCTCGACGACCGGCGATTGGCGGACAAACGCGTCGAGCTGGGCATTGTCGAAAAGCGGCTCAACGACGCGCTGGAGCGCTGGCGCGTCGTGGCCACCTGCGGCGTGATGTTGGAATCGGTGCGCGCGTACTACGAGCGCGAACACCAGCCACCCGCTTTGCAAGAAGCTTCTACGTATTTGAAGGAACTAACGCGCGGCCGTTACACGCGCGTCTGGACGCCGTTGGGTGAGCATCGGTTGGTGGTGGATGACGAGGGCGGCAATCCGCTGAACGTTGAGCTGCTCAGCCGTGGAACGCGCGAACAACTGTTCCTGGCACTGCGTTTGGCGCTGGTCAACGCCTATGCGCGCCGCGGAGTCGAGTTGCCGCTGGTGCTGGATGACGTGTTGGTCAACTTCGATGCAGGCCGAGCCAAGGCCGCGGCCGGCGTATTGCGCGACTTTGCCCGCGCTGGTCACCAGCTACTCGTCTTTACGTGCCACGAGCACGTGGCGCGGATGTTCCGCCAGTTGAAGGTCGAAGTGCGTCAGCTTCCGGACAACGGACAGTCGCACGTCGCCGCGCCCCGCCCGAAGCGTCCACGGCGGCGCAAGCCTGCTGCGAAAGTTGCCGCCCCGCCCAAGCAGCAGCCCGCGGAACCGGCCGTCGCGGAAGTGGAGCCGGAAATGGTTCCCCGTCCTGCACCAGTACCGGTGCAGCGTCCGGCGACGCCACCCCCGAAGCGACGTATCCGGCGAGTCGAGTGGTCGGCCGAGGAATTCGAGGGCGAACTGGCCGACCGCGTGAGCCGGACGGTCGCCGCCAAGCGCGAATCACCCGGCGGCACAACCGGCGCCGACGCTGACGACGACGAGGAGGCCGAGGCCGCCTAGTGCGCTGCCCGCACGCGGCTGGCCGACTAGACGTACGTTTGCAGCCACTCGTAGATGCGTCCCTCGACTGCCGGCGGCACGGTGTGTCCCTGTAGGTGGTTGTAGAGTCCGATGCGGGCCGGTTGGCCATACAGTCGATAGACTTGCAACGCGTCGGCAACCAGCGGCCAACTCTTGGTGCCGTCGGCGCTGTCGCCACCAACGACCAAGAACGGACGCGGCGCGATCAGCGCGAGCAACTCGTGGTGGTCGTGGCCGGGCGGCCGGATCCCCAAGTACCACGGAGCGTCCCAGTTCGAGAAATCGACGCTGATGCCCCCTTCGCTGAACACGCCGGCTTTGACCCGTTCGTCGAACGCCGTCAGGTACAGAGCTTCTTTGGCGCCCAGCGAATGGCCCGCCGCGCAGAGCCGTTTCGGGTCGACCAGATCCATGTTGGCCAAAATATCGAGCGCGCGGCGCCCGTCGAACAGCATCTTGGCCATGCCGCGGGCCACCGGGTGACGCTCGTGGTGCCGCTCGACTTGGGCCATGTAGTTGGGCGGTCGCGTGCCGTCCCACAGGAAGCACCGCGGGCAAATCGCGACAAAACCACGTTCGGCCAGTCGCAATCCCCAGGCCTTGGTTGGGTCACCCTCCAGTCCGGCTCCTTGCCGAATCGTGTAGTCGACCGTCGAGTGCAGCACCACCACGCCCGGCGCCGGTTTGTTCAGCCCGGCAGGTTCAAGCAAGTAGGCTTCGACCGGCACGTTGCGTTCAGCCTGATATCGGATCAGACGCCGGGTCACGCGCGGCATCCGCTCCGATGCGATGATTTCATACTCGGGCGGGCGACGCGGATACTCCCACTCGCCGAGGAATTGCAACCACGCCGAACGAATTCCCTCGCGACGCCGTTTCCAAGCCGCCAGCGTTTGCACCCGATTGCCGTCCGAATCGACCAGCACCGATCGTACGCGCGGCGCGTCCGCCGGCAACGGTCCGGGCGGGCGCTGAATCGCGTCGAGCCAGGGCACGTCTTCGACGTGCATCGGTCGCTGTGCCGTCGCAGCACGTGTGCCGGCAAGCGTTGCCAGTGCTGCCAGCTCGAATTGTCGTCGCGTGATCGGCAAACCCATGGTGGCGCGTTCCGGAGAAGTTGTCGGACCAAAGCCATTGAGGGGCGTCGCACGCTCGTCTATGTGGCGACGCGTGCTACTTGTCACTCGAAAGCGTACCTGGAATCGACGTCTCCAGGTAGCGCCAGTTTTTCACGAACGAAATAACGTCGGCCAACTGCTGCTGCGTGAGTTGGTTCTCCAGCCCCTCCGGCATGAGCGACTTGCCGGTGGTCCGCATTGTTTCGATATCGGCCCGTAACAGATCGACCCGCTTGTCCTCCGGCTGCCGTAGCGTGATGGACGCGGCCGTTTCCGCGGCGACGATCCCGGTGTGGACGGTGCCGTCGGCCATCACGACCGAGTAGCTCACGTAGTTGTTGTCGATCGCTTGATTCGGATTCAGGATGTCGACGAATAATTGCTCAGGCGTTTTAACGCGCGAATCCGAGATGTCCGGCGCCACGTCGACGCCGATGCCCGCGATGCGGTGGCACGTGGAACAGTGTTGACGAAACAGCTTACGGCCGCTGATCGGATCGCCCTCGAGCGACAGAGCCGGCTGGTAACGGGCAAGCACGCGTTTACGTTCTTCGGGCAAGGGCTGGGCGAGCACGGTCTTCGCGCGAGCCCGGACTTCCGGATCGGCGTGGTTGTGCAGTCGTCCGGCTCGCGCCGGATCGATCTCGACGCGCGCGATGCGCCCGGCCTCGACGTTGTCGAGCAGCAATCCAGCGCGGTCTTTTCGCGCCACGAGCGCGTCGAGGATCGCGCGCCGCACCGCCGGCGACTGCGAAGCAAAGCCTTCGAGCAACTCCGGACCGATGCGCGGCGAAGTTTGCCCGGCAAGCGCTTGGGCCGCGGCAATCCGTGTCCGTTGCGAGCCGGACTTCTCGACCATTGATAGAAGCTGCGCAACCGTCCGCGGTGAGCGATCGAAGGCCAGCAGCCCGATCTTGTTAACTCGGGCCGACTCCGATAGGGCGTCGCCGGCGACTTCCTCACCGACTCGGGCAAACAGTTGCTCCAACCGGTGGTTCTTGTCCGTCCCGTCCGAGAGACCGTCCACGAAAGTCGCGAGTGCTGCCCCGCGGCGGTCCAGTCCTCGCGCCAGACCCAGCAGGGCCGTTTCGCGCGCCGCCGCCGAAGACGAATCGGCGTCGTCGGTGATGCGGTCGAGCACGGTAGCGACGTCGTCCTTCCGCTGGCTGGCGCCCAGGATGGTTGCCAACTGGCCGACGAGCGTCAATTTTTCCGCGTTTACCCGTTCGGCGCGCAAGCCTGACGCATCGAGCAACGCGGTCAACAACGGGCCGACATGCGTGGGAAGCGCGGTGCACAGCGCGGCGCGCGTCCATTGATCGGGCGAAGATCGTAAGGCGACGGTGCGCAGCGCCGCCAGCGCGTCCGCACTGGCATCCAAACCGCCGGCCGCAAGGGCGACGCGGAATCGCACGCCGGCGTCGTTGTCTTCGGCCGCTGCAATTACCTTGGTGCGCAGGGGCGGCTCGTTGGCAAGTCGCGGCTCGGCCAACAGGACGCCATGCTGGCGAACTTGGGGATCTGAATCGGTCAGTGCCACCGCGATCAAGTCCGTCGAGAGCGCTCCGAGTCGAGACAGGACCCACAACGCGGCAACGCGTGACGCGCAGCGCGACGCCGAGCGGGCGACTTTCTCCAATTCCGGAGAAACGGAACGGTCGTCGCGCTCGATCAGCAATCGTGCCGCCGTGTCGCGCCACCAGCCGTTTTCGTGATGCAACGTCTCGACCAGATTGGCGGAGGCGGCCTGCGAAAGCGCGGGTGGGCTGTTCCGACGGGCCGCACGATCGGCCCGCACGATGCGGTAGATTCGTCCGCGATCGTCGCCGTCGCGCAGGTCGGGACGCTTCTGCAATTCGCTCGGCATGAACTGCGGATGCTCGATCACTGCGCGGGACATGTCGACGACATACAGGGCGCCGTCAGGCCCAATTTGCAGGTTGACCGGCCGAAACCAAGGGTCCGGACTGGCCAGGAATTCCTTGCTCGAGTGTGCCGCACGCGACGTGAACGTGGCGCCGGACGGCGTAACGATTTCGCGATGCACCAGGCTGCCTGTCGGTTCGCAAACAAACGCATTGGATTGATAGTCGGCACCGAGCGCATTGCCGCGGAAAATGGTCACGCCGCAAGCCGCGGTGAACTGTCCGGCGTGTAGGTTCGAGGTGGTCCAGGCATCGGTCAGCGGAAAGACACGCGAACGCTCGCCGGCCGCCGCGACGTCTTGAACCACTGACGAGATTGCCGCAAATGGATTGCGGGCCGTGTAGCGATTGTCGAGCACGACGTGCTGCAACGGCGCCCGATTGTTGCACACGAACCGGTTGCCGAAATCATCAAACGTCAGGCCGAACTGACCATTGCCGGAGGTGGCGTCGATGGCTCCGCTCTTGGGGTCGAACGCGAAATCGCGCCCGCTGATCGAAAGCGGCTTCGGCGTATTGTCCGGCCGGCGCACGTCGACAACCGCTCCGCCGCGCAACCCGTTGGCAATGTGGATTCGGCCGTCGTACCCGAAGCGAGGATGATTTGCTCGAAGTTGAGGGTTCTCTTGCGCGAAGCCGCGATACCAGGTTTCGTGCTGGTCGGCGTGGCCATCGCCGTTGGTATCTTTCAGGTACGCAACTTCGCCGGCCAGTGTGACAATCACTCCGCCGCGCCAGGGCTGCAATCCAGTGGGAAACAGCAGTTCGTCCGCGAAGACCTGCGACGTTTCGTAGTGTCCGTCGAAGTCGGTGTCGTCGAGCACGCGGATTTTCGACAGCGGTGGCTCTCCCGACGGCGGCCCATGAGGATAGTCACGCATCTCGACGACCCACAGCCGGCCGTCTTCGTCAAATCGAATGGCGATCGGGTCGACGACCTGCGGCTCGCAGGCCACCAGCTCAATGGCCAGACCTTCGTCCAATTGAAAGTGTGCAAGCGATTCGCGCGGCGAGAGGGCGTGCGGTGAGTCGGCGGCGCGCAGGGTGCGCACTGGGGCCAATGCGGCGAAACAAACGAGAACGACTGCCAACCTAGTCAAGCTAGCGGAGCGAACGCGACGTGGCACGGTGAGCGACCTGGTTGGGGCGGGGCGCGTGGAGAATCAAGCAGTTAGCGCCATCTTGGACGCAGCAGCGCCCTGGGTCAACTCACGGGCGGCTGGGCCGTGGTCCGAGCGGCATTATTCGTGGCGGATTAGCGCGCCGGCTGCCGCGATACTGCCGGAGTGATTGAAGGGCAGGAGAAAGAAAATGGAGACGAGCGGGCTCGAACCGCCAACCCCCGGCTTGCAAAGCCGGTGCTCTCCCAATTGAGCTACGTCCCCGAGGATTCTGGATTTGCCCTCCGGCCAGCAGCATCGGTCAACGATGTTCGCGGCGAGCCGGCGGCCGGCAACAGCCGGGCCCCGGCGATCGCGACAGACAGAGCCGCGCTGTTGCAGCATGTGCTGTACCGGTGCCGTGCTGCTAGCACAGGCAGGGCGGCGTGCCACGAGTTGCGCGCAGCGGCCGCGAGCCGGATCGGTCAAATGGGCGCACGAAGATTCGAACTTCGGACCTCGTCCTTATCAGGGACGCGCTCTAACCAACTGAGCTATGCGCCCGGCTATCCCCTGCAAGCACTGGGAAATACCGCATTTTAGGTGCGGCAGGCCGTCTGTCAATTCGCCAAATGTGTCCTGACAAAACCTGCCGGCGTCCGCGATGACAGGCGGCAATCGGACGTGGATCGTCGATGGCACTCACCTGCCCAGCGGCTTGGTTCGGTTGCCCCAAGTATACCACCGACTCGCCGTAGGACCGCCAGCTTGACAATCGAGCGATCGCTCGCGTTCGCCCGGGCGGACGATCGCGGCGCACGGCGATAGCAGTCGGCGACAGCACTGCTGGCGCCGCTTTGCCAGCAGGTGTCTGGCAGAATCAATCCAGCCGATACAGTCGGAACACTTTCACATTGACGCCGCGCCCGGCCGAAGATAAGTCCAGTGCGGGCATGCGCCGCACCACGTCACGATTCGTAGTGAGTAGCGCGCACGCGCAGCATTTTGCACTTTGGCGGATTTGTCCGATCCGTTTTCCGCGTCGTGCGATTCTCAGGGACGAACCAACCGCTTCATAGATCGAGGAAACTGGTCGATGGCTATCACACGTTGCAATTCCCGGTTTTTGGCTCTGTTCGCCTGCCCGTTGTTGTTGGGTGCCGTTGCCGTAGCGGCCGAGGCGCCTTCGGCCGACCAGGCATTGCGTCGCATGCAGCCCGTGCAAGATGACGTGCCGATGGACATGCCGGCAGCGGCCGACTTCGCAAAATGCACAATCAAGGCCGAAAAGATCGGTGAGACTACCGGTTGGGTCGTCCGTGATCCGCAAGGCACGATCCTGCGCCGCTTCGTGGACACCAACGGCGACAACTACGTCGATCAGTGGTGCTACTACCAATTTGGCGTGGAGACCTATCGCGATATCGACAGCAACTTCAACCGCAAGGCGGATCAGTATCGCTGGCTAAACACGGCTGGATCGCGGATCGGCGTGGATGCCAACGAGGACAAGAAGATCGACTATTGGAAGAGCATCTCGGCCGAGGAAATTAGCGCCGAGTTGATTCGCGCGATTCGCGATCGTGATCCACAGCGCTTTCAACGATTGCTGGTCAGCGACAACCAGATCCAAGCCATGGGGCTGGGCAAGCAGAAGGCCGCTGCGTTGGCCAAGAAGGTCCAGCTTGCGCCGGCCAATTTCGCCTCGCTGGTAAAGCATCAAAAAACGATCACGCCCAAGACCAAATGGGTCTCGTTCGCTGGCAGCCAACCAGGCACCGTTCCGGCTGGCACCGATGAATCGACCTCGGACGTCTTGGTCTACGAAAACGTTGCCGCAATGATCGACACCGACGGCAAGCCGCACGCTATCAACGTCGGAACGATCGTGCGCACCGCGGCCGGATGGCGGTTGATCGATGCTCCGCAAGCCGACGGCGACGAAGTGGCGGAGGTCGAGTCGCGTGCCTTCTTCTTCGCTCCGGATCGCGCCGATAGCCATGACGTCGATTTGGCCACCAAGCCCAACGACAAGGCCCAGGAGCTGATGCAGCAGCTCAACAAGATGGGCGATTTGTCGGCCAGCAGCTCGCCGCAGGATCATGAAAAGCGGGCCCGCTTGCTTGAAGAACTCGCCGAATCGGCCGACACGGACCAGATGCGCGAGATGTGGTATCGCCAACTGGCCGACATGCTCAGCGCCGCGGTCCAAACAGGCAGTTACCCGGCTGGAATCGATCGCCTCAAAGCGCTCGAGGAGAAGCTTCAAAAGGATCCCAAGAACGAGGAGTTAGCGTTCTACGTGCAGTTTCGCTGGTTGTCCGGCGAGCATGGCCAGGCCCTGACGGCCCCGAACGCTGACTTTCCGAGGATTCAGACGAAGTGGATCGAGGACTTGGAGAAGTTTGTCGAAGCGGCGAAGGAGTACCCGGATTCGGCCGACGCCATGCTCGAGCTGGCTATCTCACACGAGTTTGCTGGCGATGACGAGAAGGCGATCCAGCGCTACGACGAGATCGTCAAGCAGTTCCCTGAGTCGACCGTGCGGAATAAAGCGGCCGGCGCAAAGACGAGGTTGACCTGCGAAGGTCGTACTATTCCGCTCCAGGGCACGCTGGTCAACGGCGGACGCAGCTTCAGCCTGGCGCAGCTCAAGAACAAGGTGGTCTTGGTCCAGTATTGGGCGACGTGGTGCCAGCCGTGCATCGCCGACATGCCGTTGCTGGAGAAACTGCGCGAAAAGTACAAGGACTTCGAGGTCGTCGGCGTCAATCTCGACAACGACAAGCAGGATATGCTGGCGTTCCTGCGCGAGAACGATCCGCGCTGGCCGCAGCTCTACGAAGAAGGCGGACTCGAAAGTCGGTTCGCGACCGAGATGGGCATTCAAACCTTGCCCACGATGATCCTGATCGACAAGCAGGGTAAGGTCGTCGATCGCAACATTCGGGCGCAAGAACTTCAGACCGAAGTCGTCAAGCTGATGAAGTAGCGCAGCGCGCGGCGTATTCGGTAGGTCGACGGCCGCGACGCGAAACGCGCTTGCCGTTAAACCCGACAGCCCCTTAACGCGGCGACGCGGAACGCGAGTAGCGCAGCGGCACGCGCGATCGCCCAACGGCGGCCGAGGCACGCTGATGACGCCATCCGCGGCGCCGGCTTGCAGTCGGTTTGCACGGCCGCCGGGTAGGAATGGCTGGCTGCACCGGCTCCGGCGCGAGGGCCTCGTAGTACAGGCTTGGCGGTTGGCAATAGCTCGGGTTGTTCATCCAGGTGTCCCTCGAAGCGGACTCGGCAGCAGATCGCCCGGGCTGCCGCGTCGGACAACCGCCGTAGGCCGCGGCTAGGACCGGCCGCCGAAATGCTCGTCCGGTGCCGCCTCTACCAGTTCCAGTGCTTGTTACGGCGGCGATGAGCACCGCCGAACCCGCTGGGTCGTTTCTTCTTGCTTTCGGTGGTGCGTGAGGCACGCGGTGCCCGCGAACGCACTTCCTTACTGCGGCGACGCGGCGCGTTGCCCTCGTGGTCGAATTCGTGTTGCTCCGACATTGGCGTCCTCCGTTGGGTCTGCGGCCGTAGAATTCCCTCATGCGGCGGCCGCCTCTTGGGCAATCTGCGTGCCGGCCATTGGACGTATGGGCCGAGGATTCCGCAGAATTGGCTGTCCCCCGGGCCAAAAACGGCCGGATCGGGGGGAACCACGTTGGCGCAAGTGCTAGCGACAAACGTGTTGGGGCCAATTCGCAGAGGGGTGGCCGCTGGAAATGCCGGCCGAGATTTTTTTTGCCGATCGCCCTGGCGGCCCCGTGCGCGCGTACCTTCACGTCACCAAAACGGTGACGGTTTCACCACTTTGGTGAAGCCGACAGCCCCCTTGGCCGGCGCGCAATTCCTCCGCTCGATGCCCCTCGCGGCATCCATCATCCGCGCACACCCCCGGCGGGACCGCGGTGTGCGCGCGGTTGAAATTTCTTCAATCGGCCGGAACCCGAGTACCGCTATTGGGTGGCATCTGGGCGCAATGCGGGCCAGCCGAAACTCGGTGTAAACTGTTCCTATTTAGCGTGTTATCGCATACACGACGCGCCGGGCCACGCGATCCGGTTGCCATTGGCACGCCAGTCGCTATAGCGGCTGGGCGCGGGGGCAACCGGCGCATCGGACGCGCCGGCGCGGTCGTGACGCTTATGTTGTCTGCGAAGGGACTCACGAGGACTTAAGCTAATGGCATACCTGGAAAGCTCTTCTTTCGTCTGGGCGTTGGGAATCATGCAGTTCGCCGGGCTGGTCAGTGCTTGGCTGGCCCGTCTGAGCGAGGGGTCGCGAGGCCAATCTTCCTGCCATTGGCTGTTTTTCGGGCTGTTCGCCCTCATCGGCGTGGCGACGCTGCTTTCGGTCTCGGTGGGCCTGCGCTACCTGCTGTTTAGCTGCCTGACGCTGTCGGTGATGGTGCTCATCGCGGTCTGGGATTTCCGCCACGAAGCCCGGACCAGGCACATCTAGCCACACCGCTCGTCCAAGTCGGATTTCCGCCCGTCGGACCGGCTGCTAGCGATGCATGCGCTGGCCGCGCGGGGCGTCGGCACCGGCCGCCTTCTCGCAAAAACCGGCATAGCCGGAAAAAAGCTCCGATTCGGAACGACCGTCAGCCGAAACCTATAGTCAGGTTCATCGCCGGCGCACGCACAGGTTCCGGCGGTGGCATCCGACCTGGTCCGGTCCGTTCGTGCCCGGTCGCCCGTTGACGGATCGCATCGCACCCGAAATGGTGTCGCCGCGATCTCGTCGCAACGATGGGCGGCCGAAAGAACGGATCTTGCCAAGGCGCCATTGGGAATAGTCCGACCCAGATTCGTACTTGCAGGACTTCACCCATGCAGCGCGATTGCGGGCTAACACGGATCAGGTCCGTACGTTCGAATCCAATCAGGAGGGGGGAAATGCGACGCACACTTTTGACCTGGGCGGTTGTTTCGATCGCCGCCTTCGTGCCCAACACTGCGCGGGCAGAAAATGCCCACGACAAGGCGGTTGCGGCACAGATTGCTACCGTCTTGCGAGACAGTGGCTACATGAAGAACTACTCGGTCGGCGTGAAGTATCGCGAGGGCACCGTTTGGCTGTCGGGGCGCGTGACCAACGAGCAACAAATGCAAGTTGCCGAGAGCATTGTCAGCAATCTCGAGGGCGTCGAGCAGATCGTCAACAATCTGACCGTCGGCTCGGGTGGCTCTGGATTGCGTCAGCCGATGCAAAGCGCCCGACGCACGTCGTATATGGCCGAGAGCAGTCCGATGACGGCCAATGGCCCGGCCGCTGCCGCAATGGTCCAGCCGGCGTCGGCCGACGGCGGCGAAGTCACTCCGGCCGGCTATCGGATGCTGGGACACAAGAAGTTCCATCGCCCGATGGCCATGTACGCTGGTGGTGCCGGCGCACCGCCCGCGGCGTACGACAATCCGCACATGCCCAGCTACGCATGGCCCAGCTATGCTTCGTATCCGAACTACGCGGCACTGAGTTATCCGAAGCAGTATTCGGCGACGGCGTTTCCGTTTATCGGCCCGTTCTATCCCTATCCGCAAGTACCGTTGGGTTGGCGAAAAGTCAGCCTGGAATGGGACGACGGCTGGTGGTTCCTCGACTTCAAGGACCGCGGGCCTTACTAGCGGCCTGACGGCAGATGTGATTCCGCCGGCCTGGTCGAGCGTTTGAACGACGTGGGTGCGTGCACAACGGACGAGTCGGTCAGGCGGGAGGCTTCACGACGAGATTCCCTGCAACTTTTGATTGGTAACTGCTAGAAGCGCGAAGCGCGCGAAGCCCAAAGCGGCGCAAGCAACCAAGAACCCCGCCGGTTGAACACCAACCGGTCGGGGTTCTTGCTTTTTTTTGTGGGCCGGTGAAGGCGCGCAACGCTGTGTGCGGACGGTTGGGACGTGCCGTGCTGCTGCTGGCAAGCGGCCGAGGCAGGCCGGCCCGTTAGGCGGCTGAATTTCCGGCAGAATCGGAAAAACCCGCAAGTTTGTTACAAACCCACACGATAACAAGCCCTAGGGTGAGGCTCGGCGCATGCGGTGTCGGCGCGCAGCAGCGTGCCGCCGCGGCTCCGGTTTCCAAAGCAACCAACGCAAGGCCCAATCCGTTCCGCGAAGGAAGAAGTGGTCATGGACACGAAAACGTCCGGCATGCTGAAGGTGGTGGTATTGAGCCTGGCCGCGCTATCCAGCGTGGGTTGTGCGGGCGTTGCGGGTCCGCAACTCGGCGTGTTTGGCATTCCGATTCCCGTTTCACCTTTCATGTCCGATCGACACGAAGATCGATTCTGGGAACGCGAACGCTACGATCGGGTGCCGGTGCTCGGACCGATTTCTGCTGGCGGACCGGTGCAAGCATTGGATCCGCCCAGCGACGACGAAATCATGCGGGCCCTGGAACGGGCGCGGCCGGTCGAAGGCGGTTTGCCCTTGTTGCACGAGCAGCAGCGCAACAACGTGCGGATCGTCAAGGAAAAGATCGCCGACTACGTCGATCCGCCCCGATTCTATCCGCTGGTCGGTCCGGCGCAGCAGCATCATGCCCATTACAAGTGCGTGATCTACTACACCGAAGTGACACGGATGGGATGGCCTATCCCACATACCCTGATCGACGAGGACGCGCGAGAAGTGGTCTACATCGACCATAACCACCTGCACATGGTCGGCAACGTCGATCCGGGTGCTCTGAGCGACTTCTAAAGGCGGCGGACGGTCGATCCGTCTGGCCATGCCAGCCTGGCTAGCACGCGGTTGGCGCCGGTCAACGAACCCGGCGCGACGCTGATCGAATCGGGCCGATGGGTGGCGAAGCGGCCTTGCGGGCCGGCGCAATCGGCCGCTACTATTCGCGGCCCAACGTTGCCCCACTCGCCCCACCGCCCCGCTTGGTCCCGGATCCATGCACGCTCACGTACGCACGATCGCGCTGGCGGCCGCGCTACTGTCGTGGAATGTTGGTCTTGCGGTGTGCGCCGGGGCGGACAGCTCGGCGGCGCCGGCCGACGAGCTGTTCCAATCGGCCGCGGACCACTACGCCAAGCGCCAGTGGCAGGCCGCGTGCGATGACTTCTCCAAATTGCTGGCAACCGCGCCCCAGTACAAGCGCGTCAACCAGGCACGCTTTCATCTGGGCGAGTCGCTTGTCCAGTTGAAGCGGTACGGCGAAGCGCAAGAACAGTTCGAAGAACTGCTACGGCTTGCGCCGGAAGATCGATACGCGCGGCACGCGGAGTTTCGTGCGGGCGAAGCGGCATACTTCGCCGGCAACCTCGCCGAAGCCCGGCGGCGTCTCGGGGAATTCCGCGGCAAGCATCCGGACGATGCGCTCAACGCATACGTGCTGGCACACTTGGGCCGCATCGAATTGGACGACGGCAAGCCGGCAGCCGCCGAGACGTTTTTTGCCGACGCGGTCGAGCAGTTTCCGGACAGCCCATTGGTCCAACAGTGCCAGATGGGCCTGTCCGAAGCGCGCGAAGCGCTGGGACAGATCGACGCAGCGCGACGCGGCTACGACCAACTGGTCGAATCTCGCAGCAATCTGGCCGATTACGCGCTGTTGCGACTGGCCGCCTTGGACAACGACGCCGGCGATCACGCGGCGGCGCTTGAGCGACTCGAACGTTTCGAGCGCGAGTTGCCCAGCAGTCCGCTGATCAACAAGGCCCGGCTTGGCCGCGGCTATGCGCAGTACCAACTCGGCCGATACGCCGACGCCGAGAAAACCCTGGCCGCATTGACAAGCACTCGGTCACCATTGGTCGTCGACGCGCACTACTGGCTCGGTATGTCGCAGGTCGCGCGCGAGGATTGGGATGCCGGCGCCAAGACGTTTGCCGCCGGCGCCGCGATCGATACGTCGCACCGACTCAGCGAATCCCTCGTTTACCAGGCGGCTCGCGCTTTGCTCCAGGGCGGGCAATACCCGGCGGCAACCGAACGGTTTGACGAACTGTTGCAAAAGTGGCCGGACAGCACATTGTCCGACGAAAGTGTATTCGGAAAGCTGCAAGCGGCCGTCGCACAAGACGACCATGCAGCGGCCGCGCGACTGGCCGAACAGTTCAACACGCGATTCCCCGAAAGCACGTTGCGCGCCGAGGTGGAAGCAGCGCGCGGTCGCGCCTTGGCGGCCCTGGGCAAGCACTCCGACGCAGTCGCCGCCCTCGAGCGGTCACTTGCCAGGCCCGCGCCGGAAACAAAGCAAGAAAAAACGGCCGACAAGAACGATGCCGGCGGAATCGTTCAGCGCCAGGGCGAACTGGCGATGTCGTACGCGCAGCTTGAACGTTTCAATGAAGCCGCCGAAGTTGTTCTGGCCATGTACGAAGCGAAGGATGCCGATTCCGCGGCCGACGAAGCGTGCTACCAAGTGGCCGAGCGGGCTTATGCCCACGGCGAACTTGAGACGGCCGACCGGCTGTTTACTCAACTGGTCGAGCATGGCGGTTCCGACGAAGCCCGACGGCGTGGATTGTTGGGACAGGGCTGGTGCCGATTCGGTCGAGACGATTGGGACGGCGCCGCGTTGGCCCTGGGGCAGTTGCTCGAACGATTTCCCCGGGCGACGGCGGCGGCCGAAGCAACGCTGTTGCGCGGTCAGGCGCTCGAAAACGCCAATCGTGCGGACGAGGCGCTGGCGATGTATCGCCGGTTGATCGACGACTTCCCCGACGATGCTCGCGCGGCCCAGGCCTTGTATCGAGCCGCGCGGGTTCACGACCGGCGTGACCAGGCGGAGGAGGCGGTCGCGTACTACGCGCGCTTGGTTGAATGCCATTCCACGTTTGATGAGTTGGCCGCGGCCCTGTATCGCTGGGCGTGGCTGGTTCGCGACTCTCAGCCGGCCAAGTCGGCGGAGCTGTTCGCGCGGCTGCGGGCCGAATTCCCAGACAGCCCGTTCTTGCCCGACGCCTCGTTGCAACTGGCCGAACGAGCGTTCGCCGACAAAGACTACCCGCACGCCCGGACGCTGCTGGAGGACATCAGCCGATCGAACGTCGCCGCCGAAGTCCGCCGCAACGGGCTCTATCTGTCGGGTCGCGTGGCCGCTGCCGAGAGCCAATGGGAAGAGGCGGACGAGACGCTCGGTCGGCTGGTCTCCGAGCCACCGCACGACGAGTTGACGCTGGCCGCGGCATTCTTGCGGGCCGAGGCGAGTTATCGACTGGGACGATTCGACGAATCGGCAGAACGGCTGGCGACACTGCTGGGCCAGGCCGATGTCCAGGCGCAACCGTGGGTGGCTGCCGCACAGTTGCGCCGCGCGCAAGCGCTGGTGCAACAAAAGCAATGGAGCGAGGCGCTGGAAGCGGCCCAAGACGTATTGGAACGCTACCCCGACTTCGATCGTCGCTACGAAGCCGACTACGTCGTCGGACGCTGCATGGCCGCGCAAGCGGACTTCGCCGCGGCACGTGATTCGTACATGCGCGTCATCGAGTCGATCAGCGGAGCGAATACTGAAACGGCGGCGATGGCCCAATGGATGATCGGCGAGAGCTACTTCCACCAACAGAACCACGTGGCGGCACTGGCCGCGTACGAGCGTGTCGATACACAGTTTCCCTACGCGCGATGGCGGGCCGCGGCCCTGTTGCAGGCCGGCAAGTGCCACGAGCACTTGGGTCAGTGGGACCGGGCCATCGCAACGTATCAGCGCATGTTGAAAGAGTTTCCGGATCACGATCTTTCGGCCGAAGCGCAGCGCCGCGCCGAAGCGGCTCGGTCGCGCGTAGCACGCCGCGGGTCGCCGCCGAAATAACTGCCGGCTCGAATCGGCCCAGGCGGCTCGGTTCGGGCGAACCCATTCATCGAGGATGACAGTCCGATGCTCGAAACAAAACCGACAGCGCGACGCCGATGGATCGCTTGGCTTCTGGTTTTTTGCGCCAGCGGATGGTTGATCGCGCCGATGGCACGGGGCCAGGCAGCCAACGACGGAACCGGCCGACCGCTCGGCGCTGCCGCCGATTCGCCGGACCCCATCGGATCGACATCCGCCAGTTCCGGCGAAGGCACTTCGTACAAAAACCTGTTCGAATTGGCCAAGGACGGCGGAGTGATCATGATCCCGCTGTTCGCCTGTTCGTTCATTACGCTGGTGTTCGTCTTCGAACGTGCGATCAGCCTGCGGCGCGGGCGCGTGATTCCTCGGCCGTTCGTCAAACGGTTCTTGCACCAAGTACACGAAGGCAAGCTCGATCGTGAAGGCGCGATGGAGCTGTGTCACGAAAACGGCAGCCCGATGGCAATCGTTTTTGCCGCCGCTGCGCAGAAGTGGGGCCGCCCGTCGGTCGAGCTCGAACAGTCCATCATCGACGCCGGTGATCGCGTTTCGGGGCCGCTACGGCGTTACCTGCGATTGTTCAATGCGGTGGCCACGATCAGCCCCTTGATGGGACTGTTGGGCACGGTGCTGGGAATGATCCGGCTATTCGACGCCATCTCCAGCGCCGAAGCCATGGGACGAACCGAACTATTGGCCGGTGGCATCAGCGAAGCGCTGCTCACGACCGCCACGGGGCTGTTGATCGCCATTCCGGCGCTCTGCTTCTACGTGATGTTCGTTGCCAAGGTCGATCGCTTGCTGATGCAAATCGACGGCCACGCACAAGAACTTGTCGGCATGATTTCGGCCGAAGCGCTGCAGGAAGAGCGCCAGGCCAAGGCGCGCAACAAGAATCGGGCCGCGTAGACGCGCGCTTTGCCAAAGGATTCACCGGAAACTGAACGAACCCGCGGACACATGGGTCGGGAATTGCCATGTCGCTGAAACAGCATATCGAGGACATGCCGGCGGTGAACCTGACGTCGATGATCGACGTGCTGTTCCTGTTGATCATCTTTTTCATGGTCGGCACGAAGTTCATCGAGACCGAGCGCGAGATCCAACTCACGCTGCCGCAGGTAAAGCCTGGTGACGCCCTGACTGCCGCGCCCGAGAAGAAGGTCATCAACGTCTATCGGGCTGGGCAAATCACGCTCGACCACCAAACCGTCTCGCTGGAAGACCTTGTCCAGCGGTTGGCGGCCGCGCGGACCCAGTATCAGGCACTGGGCGTTCTGGTCCGCGGCGACGGAGCGGCGCAGTTCGAGCGCGTCGCGCACGTGCTGACCGCCTGCAAACACGCCGGTATCGCCGACTTGTCGATCGCCGTCGAAATCGCCAATACGGACAACAATCATGCACGCCGTTAGCCCCCTGCTGCTTGCCGCGCTGCTCGACACGCAGCTCATGCGCTGGATCGTGTGGGTGGGGCTGGTGTTGCTGACCGTCGCCCTGTTGCTGTTGGTGCGCACTCGGTGGGGCCAGTCGAAGCCGTTGACCAAGTGCGTCGTGCTTTCGCTCTTGGCCCATTCGTTGCTGGCGATCTACATCTCGACGGTCAATATTGTGACATCCGCCGGCGGAGTGGCTCAAGAAGAGGGCGTCCAGGTCGCGTTGGTCGATCACGACGCGTCGGACGACGAACAACGCGAGGCGGCACCGTGGGATAACTTTGTTGATCCGTCGGTGGAGGAAACGCTTGAGGCGGTGCCGGACCTTTCGGCGGCAGCGCCGACCGAATCGGCACCCGAGTTGGCCGATCCGCGCCGTTTGACACCGGTGGAGCCACGCAAGACATCGACCCCGGCCAAACCGGCTCCGCTGCCGGCCGCCGAAGATGCCGGTCCGCCGCAGATCGTTGGCGGCGAAGACGCACCAACCAGTGATGCAAGCGCGAAAGACGTGCAACCAATCGAGGAACCGCCGGCCGAAGATCCCAAGCAGGCCGATCTCGTTCCGCCGCCCGAGCCGGCACAGCCGGGCGAGGTTGCCTCCGACGGCGCTTCGTCCGACGCGCCTGACAGCGGCGCCGGTTCGGACGCAAGCTCCAAGAGCGACCGGGTCGGCGCGGACGCGCCGCCGCTGGTTCCGATCGCCGCCCGACCAGGCAGCAACAGCAGCCAGCAAGAGGCCCTGCCCGAGGTGCTCAAGCTGCGCACGGGCGATCACGCCAAAGTGGCCCGAGGTCTGGGTGCGACGCAAGAGAGTGAACAGGCCGTGGGTGCGGCACTAGCGTGGCTGGCCGCGAATCAAAGTGCCAGCGGCCGGTGGGAACCGAGGCAGACCGGTGCCGGAACGGCCCTGGCGCAAGATGCAAAGCAACGCCGCGGCGCCGGCCAAACGGCCGACACGGGGCTCACCGGATTGGCCCTGCTGTCGTTTTTGGCCGCGGGCAACACGCACCTCAACGGCGAGTACCAGATCAACGTCCGCCGCGGACTTGAGTTTCTGTTGGGCATGCAGGAAGCGGACGGGAACTTGGGCGCCTCGCACAACGTGTACGAGAAAATGTATTGTCACGCGATGGCCACCTGCGCGATCAGCGAGGCATACGCGATGACGCGCGACGACCGCTTGCGGGCCGCCGTGCGCCGGGCCATCAACTACACGCTCAACGCGCAAGACCACACCACCGGCGGTTGGCGTTATCGGCCGGGCGATCCGGGCGATACCAGCCAGCTTGGCTGGCAAGTGATGGCACTCAAAAGCGCGCAGTTGGGCGGGTTCGAGATACCCGACGCGACACGCACCGGCATCGAGCGATTCCTGAAGAGTGTCGCCCTGGGGCCAGAGAGTGGCCTGGCGTGTTACCAGGCGATTCGGCCCCTGCCCACCCGATCGATGACGGCCGAAGCACTGGTCTGTCGCCAGTTCTTGGACATGGTCGACGGACCGGCGGCCGTGACCGAAGCGACCGACTACCTGGTGCAGGAAGTGCCGGGCGTGGGCACGACGAACTTTTACTACTGGTACTATGCGACCTTGGCGCTCTATCAGACGCAGGGCGACGCCTGGAAGCAGTGGAACAAGGCCTTGCAAACCAAGTTGATTGCCACGCAGCGGACCGACGGCGACTGGGCCGGAAGCTGGGATCCCGATCCGGTGTGGGGTGGCTGTGGCGGTCGCGCCTACTCGACGGCCCTGGGTGCTTTGTGCCTGGAAGTCTATTACCGGTTTTTGCCGCTCTACGTCGAGGCGGCCGGTCGCGACGCTCGCACGAAGTAGTTGCCAGGTATCGGTTAGGGGCCGATCTCTCGGGCATTTCGCGGCCCGCGGCGCTTTGACACTGGCCATGCTGCCAGTAGAATTAAGAGGTTGGTACGTAGCAGGTTCCGCTCACCGGGGCCGCGCGCTATCCGACCACGATGCCGGTCCGGTCCGCGAAGGACTCGTCACGGCGTTGTGCCATCCCACCCCAGAAAAGTCAGGTCTTGTGCCATGTTGGGCTTCATCGGAACAACGGAACTGATCATCGTCGCGATCATCGTGCTGATCCTCTTCGGGACGCGGCTGCCGACCGTGATGCGCTCGCTGGGGCAGGGCGTCGTCGAGTTCAAGAAGGGTGTTCAGGGCATCGAGGAAGACAGCGAAAAGCCGCAGAACACAAGCCAGGGTTGATGCGCCGGCTGTCTGAGTCGAGCGACCGTCGACGAACGATCGATCCCGCGCGGAGGTAGCGAGTCATGCCGTTTGGACTGGGTCCGACCGAAATGTTGATCGTGCTGGTGATTGCCGTCCTGTTGTTCGGCAAGCGCTTGCCCGAAGTCGGTCGATCGTTGGGCAAGGGGATGATGGAGTTTCGCAAGGGATTGAACGACATCAAGAACGAAGTCGATTCGGCGACCAGCATGGAGCCCAGCCCGAGCGTCGCGCGTCGCTACAACGCCGACGACTACGATGAGCCGACGGCGCCGAAGTTCGAGCCTCCGACGCAAGCGCCCACCGAAGCAACCGGCAACGACACGACGGCGCAGGTGTAGGGCGGCCTCAGATTTCGCAGCGAGGTAGGTTTGTCGCGAAATGGTTGCCGCGCGGGGCCACCTATCACTGCAAGCTGCACCGTTTCCAACCGCGCGGCGGAATGCTAGAATCACATCTCTCGGGCGGCTAGCTCAGTTGGTTAGAGCGCCATCCTCACACGGTGGAAGTCACTGGTTCGAGTCCAGTGCCGCCCATTTCTTCACCTCGCCAGCCCTTGCCGCGGTGGAACGTCCGCCGGCTGACGGCATCAGGCTCCATTCGCCCAGCCGCGACGGCGATGCCGCAAAAACGCCGATCCGCCGATCAACGCCAGCAGGGCCAAGGCCAGCGAACTTGGCTCGGGAACGATTTCCACTGTGGCCAGCACCGGGAAGTGGTCCGACGCCACCGAGGTAGTCGGATCGATGAGATGCTGTCCCGGCAGGATCACGTTCCATTGATTGCTGCCGCGGTACATCACGTAGTCGATCTGCGGGATCGACAGCGAGGTGTTCGTCCATTCGTCTTCGATGACTTGCATTACCGAACTGCCCGGCGAGGCGTTCAAGTCGCCGGCCAGAATCGCCGGAGTGCTCGAACCATCCACCAGGTCGTTGACAAATGCAGCCTGCGCCAAACGGTTCGCGACACTGTTGTGATCAAAGTGTGTGGCCAAGAACGTGAAATCGACGGGCGTGCCCATGTCGTCCAGCGACAGTTGCATCTCGATGACCGAACGTGGTTCGGAAGGGGCGGCCGGCTCAGGGTTGGGCAGAGCGTGAGTCGTCGCATTGTTGATGGTGATATCTGACTTGACGAGTACCGCGTTGCCAAAGTCACCAATCACCGGCTCACCGGGCGGCACGGTAAACGCCGCTCCGAAGTAGCCCTGCATACCCGTCAGTGTCGCCAAGTCGTCCAATTGAAAGAACGGGTTGCTGAGCAGGTCGGTGCCTTGGAACACTTCCTGCAACGAGACGACATCCGGGTTGTAGGTGTTGATCACGTCGGTGATGCGCTGGATGTCGATCACGTCGTCCGTGCCTTCGGCATGATGGATGTTATAGGTCATCGCAACCAGGGTCGCGGCAACTGCCCGTTGTGCCAGCATGCACACGCAGAGCACGAGCAGCGTGCTAACGATGCGCCGAGCGCTGGTACCGAACAGCCGTGGCGTGCCGGTGCCTGGTCGAGCGAACTTGAATGCGTGCATGAGCGTGCTCCCCTTGCGATCCATGAAGGCCGATCGGTCCGGTACGGTGGTTCCACGATCGCGGCGCTGCCGACAACCTAGCGCCATTGCGGACGAAGAGCCTTCGCTGCTCAACCGCGGCGCGCCCGCCGCCAAACCAACAGGCTTGCCAACCCCGCGGCCAACAGCACAAACGACGACGGTTCGGGCACCGGCGCGCCGAACCCGTTGGTCGACGTCAGCGTCAAGCCGGGCCCGACATCGAAGTTCACCGTGGCGGTGTCCGTCAAATCGGCGTCGATCCCAAACGTGGGTTGCAGTACGACCGCGTAGGCCAATTGGAATTGCTCGCCTAGCGTGACTAGCAAGTTGGTACTTACCGAGAAATTGATGTCGGCGTGCGCGGGGCCCTCGCCGATCGGGATCTGATAGAAACCCATAGATTTTTGTCCAGCCGGTTCCTGGATCACGGGATTGTGAGGCGTGACGCCGCCGGTGGGTGCCAAGTCGTTCCCAATGATGGCGCTGACGTGCAAGCCGCCGGCCGGGCCACCCAGCGGCGGGAAGAACGTCCGGTCGGCCACGCCGGTCACATGTAAGGAGACAGGCACACTTACCTGCGTGCCAGGTTGGGACGGAACCAAGTCGACGGCCGTTCCGTCGAGCACGTAGAAATCGCGCACCGCAGCGCTCAAAAAGGCAAACGCGCCACTGTGCGCCTGGGCGTCAAAGGCCATACGAACCTCGCCCGGGACAATCTCGGCATATGGACTCAGGTAAAATGAGGGATTCGAGTCGACAGGCGTGTACGTGGCATCAAAAAACGTGTTGGCCGTCGTCGAGAATTGTCCGGTTTCGGGATCCTCGTGCTTATAGAAAATGTGGGCATCGCTGATGAGCCCGCCACAGGCCGGCGCCGCGAATAGGCTCGATAGTGCCAAAATGGCGGCCACCGCCGCGTGTCGGACCGTCGAACGGAAAACAAGAAGCATGAGCTGTCTCCTTAAGCAGGATCGCTTGCGTTGTATGCGTCGATCGTGAATCGCGCGTCACGCGGCGGCGATGCTCACCCACCATCGAGGTACGCGAACACGTCAGCCGGGAGATCCGCCGATCCACCGTCCAACCACAGGGCGTATTTCGTCGCGAAAGCGGACACCGCGAGCCGCGAATTCATCTGGCGGTTGTGGTCCAATTCCACGAACGGCGCAGGACGCCGCCGCGCGCTGTCGAACTGGCCGCGTATTTCGTTGACTGGCCGACCGGGCGATTGATAATGCGGTAAGGTCGGGCGTCCGATTGAGCGACGCACTACGCCTAGTGGAGGTAGAACGACTTGCGACCGCACACATCGGAATCGAACAGATCGGTCGGGGCCGACGACGCGGTGTTTTCCGCCTGCATCGACGAAGCGCGCGACGGATCACGCGAGGCGATCGGCCGACTGATCGACTCGTGCCGCGCCTACCTGCTGCTGGTGGCCAATGAGGAGCTGGATCCGTCGTTGCGCGTTAAGGTGGCCGCGTCTGATCTGGTGCAAGACACGTTGCTGGCGGCGCAGGCCGAGTTTCCCCGGTTTCGTGGTCGAAGCCAGGGTGAGCTGATGAGTTGGCTGCGCAGGGTGTTGCTCAATGATCTGGCCGATCTTCGTCGCCGATATCAGCAAGCGGACAAACGGGCCATTTCGCGCGAGGAGCCCTTGGCTGGCGACAGCCGCGCGGATCGGCCGGCGGTGCAACTACCCACCCGTGACCCGACACCCCGCGCTAACTCGATCGCCCGGGAAGAAGCCGCCGCGTTGCAGCGCGCGATGGCGGGCCTGCCCGACGATCACCGTCGGGCGGTGACGCTCCGTAACTGGGAACGACTGACGTTTGCCGAAATCGCCGAGCGGATGAACCGCACGCCCGAGGCGGCGCGCAAGTTGTGGGTGCGGGCGATCGAACGATTGCGAGACGAATTGAGCGATTCGGATGGCGAAACGACCGGATGATCTGGCGGACAATGAGTTCACCTCACGGCTGGTCGAGCTCGACGAGGCCCTCGCGGGCGAAACACCCGCGCCGCCCGACGCAACGTCGACGGAGCCGCTCACGGCCCGATTGCGGTCGACCAAGGCGTGCCTCGAATTGATCGAGCGCGTGCGGAGAACGACGCCCCAGTTGCGCCTCGACGCTGAGTCGGATCTCTCCGCCGACGTGCGAGATTACCAGGAACCCGCGCCGGAGCGCATCGGACGCTTCGAGATCATCCGAGAGTTGGGCCGTGGCGGCTACGGTGTTGTATTCTTGGCGCACGACTCGGACCTGGAGCGCGACGTGGCGCTCAAAGTGCCTCGGCCCGAGGTCATGCTGACGCCCGAGCTGCGCCAGCGATTCGTGCGCGAGGCGAAGGCGGCCGCGGCGCTTGACCATGCTCACGTCGTGCCGGTGTTCGAAGCCGGCACGATCGGTTCGATCAGCTATTTGGCCTCCGCGTTTTGCCCCGGTACTTCGCTGAGCGAGTGGCTCGACGAGCACAGTGATCCGATCGCGCCGGGCGACGCCGCGCGGCTGGTGATGACGCTGGCCGAGGCGGTGCAGCATGCCCACAGTCGTGGCGTGGTGCACCGCGACCTGAAGCCGGGCAACATTCTGCTCGAACAGCCCACCGAAGACGGTGCGTGCTCAGACACCGGCACCGGCCAGCCCGCCGACCTTGCCGCGCTGGTTCCCAAGATTTCCGATTTTGGCTTGGCCAGATTCCTTGACGTTTCCACCAACGACACGCGCACAACGGCGATCCTGGGCACACCGGCCTACATGGCGCCCGAGCAAGCGGCAGGCCGCGCCAAACACAGCGGGCCCGCGGCCGACGTGTATGCATTGGGGGCAATTCTCTACGAATTGCTGACGCGCACTGCGCCGTTTCGCCGCGAGACCGACCTGGCCACATTGCAGGCCGTACAAACCGAAGATCCCCGTCCGGTGCGCAGCGCGCGGACGGACGTGCCTCGTGACCTGGAGGCCATCTGTTCGAAGTGCCTCGAGAAAGAGCCGTCGCGGCGCTACGCCAGTGCCACGAACTTGGCTTCGGACTTGAATCGGTTTCTCCACCGCGAACCGGTCGTCGCGCGGCCGGTGACCACGGCGACACGCTTCGGGCGGTGGTGTCGTCGCAATCCTGCTCTGGCGACGCTGGGAATCACGCTGGCCGCGACGTTGCTGTTGGGGATCGTCGGCGTCACGTGGCAATGGCGCCGGGCGGAGGCGCATTTGGCGATGGCCGTCGTCCAGCGCACCAAAGCCGAGGACAATCTGGCCGAAGCCGATCGACAGCGGCAGCAAGCCGAAGAGAACTTCCGCCGGGCCCACCAGGCAGTCGACGACTACTTCACGCTGACCAGCGAGAATTCGTTGCTCGAAAACCCGACGCTGGGTCCCTTGCGCATCGAGTTGCTCCGCAAAGCGCAGCGGTACTACGAAGGCTTCGTCGAGCAGCGCGGCGACGACCCGCAATTGCAGGCGGAGTTGGCCGCCAGCTATATCCGGCTGTCGTCGATCGTCCACGACATGGGGGGCGACGATTGGTTGCCCCACTTCGAAAAGGGATTGGAGGTTCTCGAGCAACTCGACGTTGAGCAGGCACCGTTCTGGGAGTTTCCAAGTTGGCGCCGGGGTGTCAACAATTCGCGCTCCCCCCATCTGCTGACCGCGCAGCCGGAGCGGGCCTGGAAGGCCGCCCGCCGCGGCATCGCCATTTGGAAAGAGCTCGCCGAGCGGCATCCGCAGGTCGCCGGCTTCCGTACCGATTTGGCCGCACTGTATTCAATGGCCGGCATGGCCCAGTACGCGCGACGTAACAAGAAGGAAATGCTCGCGGCGCTAAACCGCGCACACCAACTGCGACAGCAACTGGCCGACGAACACCCCGGCGAAGTGCGGCACCGCTACGCGTTGGGCGAGAGCCTGATCGCGGTCGGGATGGCCCAAAACGACGCCGGCGACGCTCCGGCCGCGCAGCAGTCGATCCAGGCAGGGTGCACGATTCTCGAAGAACTGATTCGCGAAAACCCGCGGGCCACGCGGATCGAGATGAACCTGGCGTGGGCGTATCAACAACTCGCAGCCGTCCATGTCGCCGCCGGCCGCGCGGGCGCCGCGCTCGCCCAGTTCAACAAGGGCTTGCGCATCCAGGAAGGCCTGGCGCGCGACTATCCGGCCGTACCCGAGTTTCGGTTGACCTGCGCCCAGAGCTACCACGTACTGGGCGACTCGCTCGACCGGGCCGGGTTCTCCGATCAGGCGAAGGAGGCCCACGCCAAGGCGCTCGACTTTTTGGAGAACGGCGCCGAGGCCGACCGAAGCGACCCCGCGTATCGCGAGGCGCTGGCCGTCTCGCGGGCGACCATGGCCGGCTGGCACTATCAACAAGGGCGCACCGAACAGGCAAGCCAATTCGATGCCGCCGCCCAATCGTTCACCACGGCAGTCGATTTGTACCGCAAGGCCTACGGTAAGCAGCACCCGACCGTAGCCAGGTCGCTCCGCCGTCTGGCAGGCGTCGAAGCCAGTCGGGGCGAATGGGACAAGGCCGACACCCTGTTCCAAGAAGCACTTGCCATGCAGCGGCGTGTGCTTGGCGCTGCCCATCCTGATCTGGCCAGCTCACTGTACGAATACGCCAAGTTCCTGCGAGCGCGCGGAGAATACGCCGTTGCCGAGACCCACTTTCGGCAAGCCGTGGACATGCAGCGCGAGCTCTACGGCGACGACGACGAGCGCGTCGCGGTGTCGAGCTATCGCCTCGGCGACACACTGGTTGATCAAGGAAAGCTCGACGCGGCACGCCAGATATATCGCCAGTCGTGGATGATCCTCCGCGAGATCAAGCCGGACGACGACCGGCAGACGGTGGCCGTATTGAACCGCCTGGCGCGAACGCTACAGCAGCAAGACGACAAGCCTGGGCTAGTTGACCTTGCGGCCGAAGATCGCGCTTTTCGGGCCCGAGAACACGGCGTCCTGTTTGGTCGCGATTGGACGATGCGGCAGTATGCTGGGCAATCCGAATCGTTTCCCGCGAAGCCCAAGGATTGGAATGCGATCATCGACGAGCCACCGCTTGCCGAGCGATCGGTCGCGGCGGTCGATCTGCGCTGGCGGCAGGGTTCAACTGAGGGATCTGTTCCGCCGGACAATTTCGCCACGGTGGCTCGCGGCACGGTGCAGGTTCCCGCCGGCCAATACGAACTGCACGCAGCGGCCAAAGACGGCGTTCGCATCGCGATCGACGGTGAGCCCATGATCGACCACTGGAAAGCCGGCAAAGCCAGGCACCACGTCGCCACCGTCACGCTCGATGACTCGGAACACCAGATCGACGTCGACCACTTCCATACCGACGGCGATGCCGAGCTGCGCGTGTGGTTCCGCCGCGCGGATTGAATTTGTCAAGCACCTAACGTGTGCTGTTAGAACTCCATCACGGCCCTTGCCGTACCGGGCGTTTCTCACTCGACCGCAAATGCCCAGATGGCGGCGCCGCCCTTGGGTACGGCGTCGCGTGGCTTGGCGTCGTCGCCACCATATTCGCGATAGGTCAGCAGAAGCCCGTCGACATGGAAGTTTCGCATCCCGACGACAACCGCTACGTACTGCCGGCCGTCGACCCGATAGGTCACCAGGGACGAGCTGGGCACGTCGTCGAGCTTGCCGGTCCAAAGCAACCTGCCATCGGCTGCGTCGAATGCCTTGAGTGACGGATCGAGATCTCCAGAAAAGACCACGCCGCCAGCGGTGGCCAACAGGCTCGTGGCAATCGGCGTTGCCTGGCGCGCGGTCCACGCCATTTTCTGGCCGGCCACGTCAAACGCTTGGAGCTGGCCGAAGTTGCCGTCGCGGCTATCCGGATGTTGGGCCGACGCAATGCGAACGCCCGAACTAAGCAGCGGGATGCCCTGCTTGCCCAGCAGCATGCTCGTCAGCGTGACGGGCACGTAGAGCAACTCGGTTTCGGGGCTGTACGAAGCGGCCGGCCAACTCCGCGCTCCGTAGGCATGCGGCGAGATGACGCACGGCCTCGCCACGTCCGGAATCTTGTTCGGATCGTACGTTTTGGCGCCGGTCTTCGGGTCGATCGCGGTAATCACGTTCTGCACGCCCGGGTCGACCGAGAACAGATATTGACCGGTGGCGGCGTCGAGTGCTTCGAGGATGGCCATCTTGCCAACGTTCATCACGACTTTCCGCGTGGTGCCGTCGATGGGCATCTCGACGATTTGCCGCTCGAACACCCAATCCAGGTCCCATTGATCATTGGCCATGTGCTGATAGTGCCAGACCAGCTTGCCCGTATCCGCGTCCAGTGCCACCGTGCAGTTGGTGTACAACGCGTCGCTGTTGACGCCTTCCTGATCTACTGGGTGCAGCAGGGGCCCGGTGTCGTAGGTCGGCGCGACACCGAAATAGATCAGATTCAACTCCGGATCGTACGTGCCCTGGTGCCAGACGGACCCACCGCTGCGCTTGTCCAGCGGCAGTCCGTTCCACGAATTGCCGAACGGTTCGCCCGGCCGTGCGATCGTATTGAACCGCCAGACCTCCTCGCCTGAATTGACGTCGATGGCCAAGATAAATCCGCCCTTGGGAACGAAGCTCGACGTGACCCCCTGCACCACCTTGTCGCCAACAACAAACGGAGCGCTGCGCAACTGGTAGCCGGCGCGACTACGGCCCTGGACGGGTGTCTCGATGGTGTGGTCCCAGATGAGCTTGCCGGTCTTGGCGTCGAGTGCCAGCACGTGCAAGTCGGAGGTGGGCACCAAAACCTTGTCGCCGTGCAGGCCGAGTCCCATCTTCTGGCTGGAGCCGCCCGTGGTGGGTTCGTACCGGTGGCGCCAAAGGATGTTGCCATTGGTAGCGTCGATAGCCAGCACGGTGTCGGGAAACGTTTGCAAGAACATGATGCCCGCGTGCACCAGCGGAGTGGGCATACTCGTCCCAATGCGCAGCGCGGTGCGCCACGCCGGGGAAAGCTCGCCGACCGTGTCGCGATTGATGTCGTCCAGTCGGCTGAAGTTTTGCCCGTCGTAGGATTGCCCCCATTGCAGCCAATCATCGGGCGAGGGGTTCTTGAGCATTTCGAACGTGACGTCGGGCAGACTGGCCAGGCGTTCTTTCTGCTCGTCCGACGGCTCGACCGGCGCGTCCGGATCGTAGTCGACGCCCTTGAGTCGGGGGATTTTGACTTTGGCCAGTGCCGCCATTTCGGTTGGCAATGTTTCTTCGCTCGGCGCGAACCCGTTCGACTGAAGGATGTAGGCCAGGATATTGGTGTACGTTTCGTCGCCCAGGCTGCCTGGCTCGCCGACCGATTCCGGAGGCATGCGTCGCACGTGGAACGAAATCGTGGCGGCCGTCTTTCCGCGCCATGTCTGATCGAAGCGCGCGCCGGCCAGCGCGGGTGAAATATCGAGTCCTTCGAGCTCTTCGCCATGGCAATCGGCGCATTGCGCGTTGTACGCCTCGCGTCCGGAGTCGGATTGCGCCGCGGTGTATTTCACACCCCCACTACTGGTCGATTGGGCGAAACAACGCGAAGAACCAGGACCGAGCACAAGTAACAGAGCCAGTCCGCCAATCGCAAGCCGACAACGATCCATGATTCGCCTCCGAAATGCGTCGAGCTGACGCAAGCGAGATAGGTAAGTAGTCTCCGTCGTTCGAACGTCCCGGACGGGGCGATTCGACTTCGATTTTCACTCATCGTAGCTGGAATCGCGCGAAGTGAAAACAAATGGCCGGTGGATCCTGTACAGGATGCGGATTCGCCGGTGGTTTTCGGTTGACGCGCACCTCGGATTGTCCCTATCTTGACCGTCAAGCGGTGTGCCCATTTGCATATTCGAAACGTGCCGGGCAACCCGAGCTGTTGGCATTGAGTCTTCATGATGCAACCCGAATCTGCCGCCCGCCGCGCTTCGTGTACCTCGGGTCGCACGGCGTTCTTCTTGCTGGCACTCGTGATGCCGTTCGCCACGCCGTCGGTCGCCGAATCGGTTTGCGCGTTGGCCGCCGAGATGGAGACCTGCGGATGCGAGGACTCGAAGGGGTGTCAGGCCGTTTCAGAGTTCGGACGTATCAGTCGACGGTACGAACCGGCACTGGGACGCTCTTCGGAAAGCTGCTCGGCGAGTTCGAGCGACGCGGGCTATCACCATGGCGCCTTGCTGGTCGCCAGCGGACACCGGTTGCACAACGGCCTTTGCGCACCGCTAAGGTGCTAGGCCGGCCAGACTGTCCATTTGTCCTTGTCCGCTTAATAGCGCTCATTAGCACCGGGCAGTTGAAATGCCCGGCGGCTGCCGACCCAGCCAACCCAGGAGCATGCCGGACCCTCAGGTCCGGTGTTTGCTCCGCGGCGCATGCAGTCCGTGGGAATCGAGTGAGCGACGTGCGCTGGGACGACGGGCATGCCGTAGGTCTTGCCGGCGTCAAAGCTGTAGTGACGTCGCCGCTGGCTGACCATTCGCCAAACCAAGTTCCGCGCCACGCGCGCGATCATCGACCAACGGGCCAATCGCGATGGATTCCACTCAACCTTCACTGCTTTCGCTGTCCGGAGCGCGGCAGGACCTGACAGCCGGTACAGTAGTCGCCTTGGTTGCGCTGCCGCTTTGTCTGGGCATCGCGCTGGCTTCTGGGGCGCCGCTGTTCAGCGGACTGCTTTCTGGAATCATCGGCGGCATCATCGTCGGATCGATCAGCGGTTCGCATACCAGTGTCAGCGGGCCAGCGAACACGTTACCGGCGATCGTGATCGCGCAGATCGCTGTGCTGGGCTCGTTTGAGGCGTTTCTCCTGGCGGTCTTCGTGGCCGGATTGATCCAGGTCGGATTGGGCATCGCGCGGGCCGGCGAGCTATCGGCGTTCTTTCCTACGAGTATTATCAAGGGACTGTTGGCGGCGATCGGCGTGATCTTGATCCTGAAACAGATTCCGCACGTGCTGGGACACGACACGGATCCCGAAGGCGAGATGTCGTTCGTCCAGCCGGACGAGCAGACGACGTTTTCGGAGATCGGAACCGTATTGGCCGGCGACATTCATCAAGGAGCTGCGCTGATTGGCTTCGTGTCGATCGCGCTCTTGTTGTTCTGGGACCGGTTCAAACCATTGAAACGATCGATTGTTCCGGGCGCGTTGGTGGTGGTGCTCGTTGGGGTCTTAATGCAAGTTGTGTTGGGGCGACTGGGGGGCGCATGGGCAATCGGATCAAGCCATCTGGTGCAAATCCCCGTGGCCGAGAAAGCGTCGGACCTGATGGGGTTCTTGCGTTTTCCCGACTTTTCGCAGTGGTCTAATCCGGCGATCTACTTTGGGGCCGTGACCATTGCCTTGGTTGCGTCGCTGGAAACTGTGCTGAACCTCGAGGCGGTCGACAAGCTCGATCCGCGCAAACGCCATTCGCCGCCCAGCCGCGAGTTACTGGCGCAAGGAGTGGGCAACGTCGTCGCGGGACTGGTGGGCGGCATTCCGACGACGTCAGTAATCGTTCGCAGTTCAGTCAACGTCAACGCTGGCGCGGAAACAAAACGCTCGTCCGTGTTTCACGGGGTGTTGCTGCTCGTAAGCGTAGTGCTGCTGCCGACCTACTTGAACATGATTCCGCTGGCGGCCTTGGCCGCCATCCTTCTGGTCACTGGATTTAAGCTGGCAAGCCCTGCGCTGTTTCGTCAGATGTGGAACGAGGGGCGTTATCAATTCGTCCCGTTTCTGGTCACTCTGGTATCGATTGTGCTGACTGACCTGTTGGTCGGCATTCTGATTGGGTTGGGCGTCAGCGTTCTGTTCATCCTCAACAGCAACCTTCGCCGACCTGTCCGGCGGATTGTCGAAACGCACCTGGCCGGCGAGGTGGTTCGCATCGAGTTGGCCAACCAAGTGAGCTTCTTGAATCGGGCCGCGCTGGGACGATTGTTCAACGAAACGCGCCGCGGAGCAAACTTGCTGATCGACGCGAGTGCGTCGGACTTCATCGACCCGGACATTCTCGATCTGATTCGCGATTTTCGAGACAACGCCGCGCCGGCACGCGGCATTATGGTAAGCCTGCGCGGATTTAGAACCAAGTACCAGTTGAACGACGAGATTCAGTTTGCCGACTACTCCACGCGCGAGTTGAAGGACCGTGTCACGCCGCTGCAGGTGATGGACTTTCTGCGCGAGGGCAACCGACGGTTTCGCACGGGTAACCAACTGACCCGCGACCTCAGCCAACAGGTTTATGCCACGGCACAAGAGCAGCATCCGTTGGCGGTCGTGCTCAGTTGCATCGATTCTCGCGTGCCGGCGGAGTTGGTCTTTGATCTTGGCATCGGCGACATCTTCAGCGTGCGGGTTGCCGGAAACATCATCGGCACCAAGTCGCTGGGAAGCATCGAATACGCCGTGATGATCGCCGGCGTGAAGCTCGTGCTGGTGCTGGGGCACACGCGGTGCGGCGCGGTCACTTCGTCGGTCGACGTTCTGTCCGGCAACGCGGACGTAAGTGATACGAGCAAGTGTGCCCATTTGCCCGCGATCGTCGACGAGATCAAACAAAGTCTTGCCGACGACGGGATGTCGGCCCGTTTGGATCGCGACGCCGATCCCCGTGAAGCACTGATTGACGAAGTGGCTAAGCGAAACGTTGTGCGAACGGTTCACGAGGTCGTTGACCGCAGTGCCGCGATTCGAGAAGCGGTCGACGCAGGTGCCGTAATGGTCGTTGGCGCGATGTATGACGTAAAAAGCGGCGAGATTGACTTCTTGCTCGAGCTACCGGCTGAGCCACATCGCGATCGTGTAGCCCAGACCGATTCGTGACGCTATGGCGCGCACAACGCGCGTCGTATTGCAACACTCCAGTCGGGTGCTAGAATTGCGCCGTCGCGCACGGACCGGGACCACCTTCCATCGATTTCGCGACAAGCCAGGGGGCCGACCGGACTTCTCGACCGATGCAAATCTCACGTTGTCCGCTGGATCGGCTCGGCGAAGTTCAAGCGTTTATTGATACACACTGGCGAGCCGGGCACATTCTCTCGCGCGACGCCGAGTTGCTTCGCTGGCAACATCGGGCCGAAGGCAGCAAGCTGGCGATTCTGATTGCCACTGATGGCACCGTGATCCGGGGCATGTTGGGGCTGATCCCCGTTGCGTTCAATCTGCGCGGACGCAAGCTACCTGGGAACTGGCTGGCGTTGTGGGCCACCGCGAAGGACAGCCCGCCGGCGCTGGGCGTGCAGTTGCTGGGCGCGGCGATGCGCTCCGGGGAGTTTACCGGCGTGTTGGGCGCCAACGAAGCGGCGATGAAGGTCTATCGCGGTCTGCGTTGGGCTGCGATCGATGCCGTGCCGCGATGGATTCGTATCGGGTCGTCCGATGCTTTGCAAAAACTGCTGGGCGAGCAGGGACACAGAGCGGATGACGTGCCGACAGCGCAACGCGCGACCGCTCACACCAGCACGCCGAGCATTGTCGACGCGACGCCGCAGCTGCTCTCCGCGTGGGACGAGGCGTGGACCGGCCGCTTTGCCGCGCGGATGACCGGCACGTGGAGGGATGGTAGCTACCTGCAATGGCGATACCTGGATCATCCGCGCTTCAAGTACACGACGCGCTTTGCAGTGGATGCGGCCGGTCGAATCGACGGTTGTTTGGTTTATCGCGTGATCGAGGTGCCGGATCGTGCAACATGCGTCGTGCGTGCGGTCGAGTTCATTGCCGACGGGTCGGCGGCCGGCGCGCTGGCTGCCGATTTGGCCCAAGCGGCGGACGAGGCCGACGCGGCATTTACCGATTTTTATTGTACGGCGAGCGACGTGGGCGGTACGTTGACAGAAGTTGGGTTCGTTGAGGAGGCGGCAGTCGGCACGGCAATCCCCAGTTTGTTGCAGCCGATCGACCTCTCGCGAACGCGGCTGACGGCCGCGCTGCATGTCGCATCGAACGTATTGTCCGAATCGACGCAATTGCTGAGCGGTGAACTGTATCTGACGCGCTCCGACGGAGACCAGGATCGACCGAACTAGCTGGGTCGCCGCGCTGCGCACAACTTGCCAGCGAGCGAAAACGCGGTTGAGGCAAGCGTGACACAGGCACCGGTTCCGTGGCACAGCGACGAGGGAAGCCATGCTGCGAGTCGTGATGTACCACTATGTGCGATCGCCGAGCGATCCGTATCCCAGGCTCAAAGGTGTGGCCTTGGATGCGTTCGTCGAGCAGGTCGACGCGCTGCGCGCCCGGTACGAAATGGCTACGCTCGAGTCGGCGCTGGACTACGTCGAAGGATGCTACCAGCCGCAACGCGACCTGTGCCTGCTGACGTTCGACGACGGCGTTAAGGACCATCTGCGGGCCAGCCAGATCCTTTCCGAGCGGGGAATCGAAGGCCAATTCTTCTTGATCACCAGCGCGGTCGAGGAGCATCGTGTGTTGAGCGTACACAAGAACCATCTCCTGATGGCGTCGCTCGAGTTCGATGCGTATCGCTCGGCGTTTCTGGCCGAATTGGAAAGGCGCGGCGGCGCACCTCCCCCGCCCGATCCGGCCGCGGTAAAGAAGACGTATCGCTGGGGTTCGGAAGAAGAAAAGTCGTTCAAATACCTGCTCAACTTTCAGCTCGACAAGGAACTGCGCGAGAGGGTTCTCGATGACTTGTTCGTGGCGCACATCGGAGACGAGCATGACGTCGCCAAGAGTTTCTACCTGTCGTGGGACGAAGCCTGGCAGATGCACGAACTGGGCATGCGGCTTGGTGGCCATACCCACCGGCACGAGCCGCTGGCATCGCTGTCGCCCAGCGCAGAACGCGAGGACCTGACCACGTGCAAGGCGCTACTGGATCGTCGTCTGGCGTCGCAGGGGCCTGTCCCTTTTTCGTATCCCTATGGCAAGCCGGACTCGTTTACCGAACATACGCAGCGGGTTCTCGGAGAACTGAACTTCGCCTGTGCCTTTACGACGGAAGTGGGCGACAACATTCCGGGCCAGAGTCGGCTCGCCCTGCGCCGCATCGACACCAAGGACTGTGATCGGCCCGCGTCCACTGCGTAGAGCGACCTGCGAGCAAACGGCACCCAACATGTAGCGAGGGGGAACGCCATGCCGACGTCGAACCCCGACAAGCCGTCGCTGGAAAACTTCTTGGAGTCCGAAGAGACGGGTCTCGAAATATTGCACCCCGGCGGCCTCGAAATGACGCACACCATGGCCGAAGCATGTCACTTGAGCCGCGACACACGGGTACTCGACGTGGCATCCGGAACCGGCGAAGCGGCCTGCTATTTGGCCGTGCAGTTTGGCTGTTCGATTGTCGGAGTGGATGTCTCGGACCGGATGGTGACGAAGGCCCGTGGCAAAGCCGTGGAGCGCAAGTTGGCGATCGAGTTTCGCTCTGGCGATGCCTTGCAGCTACCGTTCGGCGATGGCCAGTTCGACGTGGTTATTTCGGAGTGTACGATGTGCCTGCTCGACAAGCAGCGGGCCACCGCCGAGATGGTGCGCGTCACACGGTCGGGCGGATATGTTGCGATGCACGACATTCTCTGGCGCGACGACACGCCGGAGGAAACGAAGCAGCAGCTCGCCGAGTTGGAGGACGAACGGCCCGAGACGCTCGATGGCTGGAAGCGGCTTTTCGAGGAAGCGGGACTGCGCGACGTGGCCGTCATTGACCGTTCGGAGGTGATGACCACATGGCCGGCACAAATCAATCGACAATTGGGCGTTTCTGGTCGCTTGCTGCTGTTGCTGAAGATCCTGCGCCGTTGGGGCTGGGACGGATACCGCAAGATTCGGGACACGGAGCTGCTATTTCGAAGTCCGCACATGGGCTATTGCATCGTCGTCGGACGAAAAGCGTGAGGCCGGCAGCGCGGGGAACGAACCGCAAACCGCCATCGCGGGGCGTACGGTGTCGGCGGCTGTATCAAATTCGGTTGCACGCGCCCGAGCGGCGCGCCGACCTTTCGCCTGCCCGGGGCGGGGCGATGGACGAGTATCGTACAATTGAGGAGGCCGCCAGAAGGATAGACTATTGGAAGAGGCGTAAGGACCGCGCAAAAGGAGTCCATCAATGCGATTCTTGACCGATTGGGTGTTTCGCCGCTTGTTGCGATATTTCGTCGCCGGAGTATTCGCCATCCTGCCGCTGGTCGTGACCGTCGCGGTCGTGATCTGGGTTGCCGGTTTCTTGCAACAGTTCGTGGGGCCGACAGCGCCGCTGGGTCGTCTGCTCCACGCGGTCGGCTTCAACTTCTCGTCCGACACCACGATGGCCTACATCATCGGCTGGTCGGCGGTGCTGGTCGTGATCATGGCGGTTGGCGTGTTTGTCGAAGCCGGAGCCCGCGGTTTCGTGCAGCGCGCCTTCGACGCGCTGTTGAGCCGGGTGCCGCTGGTGGGCGGCATCTACGGTACGTCCAAGCAACTGGTCGCAATGCTCGACCGAAAAAGCGACACGCAGTTGACCGGCATGCGGCCCGTATTCTGTTACTTTGGCAAGGACCACGGCTGCGGCGTATTGGCGCTATTGGTGTCGCCGGAGATCTTTCACATCGACGGCCGGGACTATTTGATCGTCATCGTTCCGACCTCGCCGGTGCCGGTTGGCGGCGGGCTGTTCTTCATGCCTTTTGAGTCGGTGCGCACGGCGGACATGTCAGTCGAATCATTGATGAGCATCTACGTCTCGATGGGAGTCAACGCACCGCAGTTCCTGCCCAGCGCAGGACCTGTGGAGAATCAGCCGAGCCAGAGCCAGCCGAGTCAGGGCCAACCGAGCCAGGCGGGCGACGCCTCGTAGCGACCGCCGGATCGCGCGACGCTGTCGATTCGCGCCGGCCCGCGGCGCGGGCACGACGCTACCACTCAAGCGCGATGCTCGCCGATCGGCCGACGCGCTTTTGACCTTACGACCAGGACGACCACGCCACGAAGCGCGGCTCGGTCCGCTCCGGCGACAGCAGGATCACCGCCCTGCGGCCATCCGTGGTGTACAGGTCGCCCGTCAGGTTGCGACGTGGCGCGTCGCCGTCGCAACGGCCCACTCCGTCGACATATCCCGTGGCGTCGACGTGTTGGGCTTGCAGAAGATCCTCCACCACGTAGTCGCGCGCCTCATCCACATCGGGATCGATGCGGTGCGTGGTCAGGTTCCAGGTCCTGGTCGTGAAACGGACACCGATGTCGCGGCTGACCTGGCCAACCCAAACCGGCTTGTCGCGAAACACCAGCGGTGTGAGCCAAAGTCGCAGGTGCAGCCGATCGTTGATCGAGTGCCGCGTTCGCTGCAGCGCAACGTCCTGGCTACGTCCAAACAAGTACAATGGGCTGACCGGAGAGTAGCGATAGTGGGCCCCCAGCAGAAACGCGCGGACCGTCTTCCAGCAGGTCGCCAGCGTGATCGTTTCGCTTTCGTCCCAGCGGGCCGCGAAGGCTGCCAGCAACGTCTCGAAGCGGCCGATCACGACCAGGTTTGCCGGATCGCCGCCGCGCGACGCGCCCGCATTGGTTGTCGCCGGCGGCATTTCGCTCAGCTTGCAAACCAACGTCGGCACATCGCAATCGACCAGTGACGACGGCGACTCGAGTGACTGCAGATCGCGCCGCAGGTAATCGGCGGAGATGCCCGGCACCGGAATTGAAAACGTAAATGAGATCGCCTGGGCAATGGGTCCTTCGGCGTTGGCTGCGTCGCGGCTGAGCGTGTCGCGGGTAGTTTCCAGCAAGACGTGGACCACCTTTGTTCCCACGTCGATCGGAGTAAACACGAACCCTTCGCGGACCTCTCCCGGTTCGAGCGGGCGCAGCCGAAAGCCGTGTTCCCGAAACAACGCATCCATCCGCCGATTGGCCCGGTAGGCCGATACCAGCTTGAGCGGCACAAGCGCCAGCAGCGACAGAAACAGGCAGCCGATCAAACCAAACGCTGTCAGCCGCCGCGCGATCGAAAAATGGTTGGCCACGGCCGCTTCCAGCGGCGTGTAGTAGTTCGGGTCGATCTTGACCAGTTGCAGCCGCAGCAATCCGGACGAGCGGTTCTCGACTTTCAGAAACACGGGCTGCATGCCGCGGCGGGCCAGTGGCACGCCGAAGAAACGGTCGCTCTCGCGCGCATCCAGCACCGCCACGGTGGCCGACGCACGGGGACCTTGTTGCGTTTGGGCCCGATCGAGAAACGGTCGCTCCTCCGGTCGTGGTTCGTAGGGCGTTATTAGCAAGTGCCACAATCGGGTTCGTAGACGCATTGGCCGCCCGCATTGCTGGGTACTCGTTCCGGATTAAGCGATGCACGCGAACGATTTTCCCGGTTGGTGCCCTGGCCGTCCATATCGGTCGGCGGTTTCCGAAGCACGATCCGACCGCCGCCGGCTCGTGCACAGGCCACGACCGCCCCGGCACGGCAACGTTTGTTGGCAGCGCGGTTAGGGGCTGGTTATCATGGACCCACGTGCTGCGCCGGTCTTCTCGGGCGCAGATCACCGAGTAACAACCGCCGATCGAGACAACTCAGGGAGTTCTGCAATATGCGCGTATTCGGATGGATTGTTGTCGTGGCCTGGTCAGTCGCCTGGCTTGGCGTGCCGGCCACCAGCTTCGCCCAAGAGCGGGCCAAAGCATTTGTCGGCGCGAAGATTATTCCCATCGATGGCGACGAAATCGATGCCGGAACGCTGGTCATTGAAAACGGAAAGATCGTCGCCGTGGGGCCAGCCGACGCGGTCGATGTGCCCGACGGCGCCGAAAAGATCGACGCGGCTGGCAAGATCATCATGCCCGGGCTGATTTGTACGCACAGCCACATCGGTGGCATGCGACCCGGCTCGGGCGCGGCCGATGGCAGCGCGCCGATTCAACCCGGCGTGCGGATCATGGATTCGATCAACGTGCACGACGCGGGCTTCAAGCGGGCCGTGGCCGGTGGATTGACCACGTTGAACATCATGCCCGGCTCGGGCCATTTGATCAGCGGCCAAACGATCTATGTCAAGCTGCGGCTGGAAGACCCCAAGCCGCGAAAGATCGACGATTTCTTCATCCGCGACGGCGACGGCAAGATGATGGGCGGGTTGAAGATGGCCAACGGCACCAATTCGATGCGCGATCCGCCGTTTCCGGGCACACGCGGAAAAAGTGCTTTCTTGGTCCGCGAGCAGTACATCAAGGCCCGCGAGTATCACGACAAAGTGCAACGGGCCGAGGGCGACCCGACCAAGCTGCCCCCGCGCAACCTCCACTATGAGGCGCTGGTCGAGGCGATGCAGGGCAAGCGGATTGTCCACCATCACACGCATCGGCACGACGACATCATGACCGTGTTGCGGCTGGCCGACGAGTTCGGCTTTCCGGTTGTGCTACACCATGTGAGCGACGGCTGGAAAGTGGCCAACGAAATCGCCGCGGCCAAGGCACCATGTTCGGTGATCGTGATCGACTCGCCGGGCGGAAAGCTCGAAGCACGATACGTGCGCTACGAGACCGGCGGCATCCTGGAAAAGGCCGGCGTGCCAGTGGCATTCCACACCGACGACTACATCACCGATTCGCGCGTGTTTCGGCGCAGTGCGGCATTGGCCGTGCGCGCCGGCATGTCACGGGCCGGCGCGCTACGGGCATTGACGTTGGCCGGCGCCGAGATGCTGGGCCTGCAAGACCGCATCGGGTCGCTCGCCGCGGGCAAGGACGCCGATTTTGCCATTCTGGAAGGCGATCCGCTGAGCGTGTATTGCAAGACGTTGGAAACCTATGTCGACGGCCGCAAGGTGTTCGACCGCAGCGATCCGGACGATCGGCTCAATGCCGTGGGAGGCTACGGTGCGGGCAATTCGCGAACACCCTACTTATGCTGTTTCGACACCGCTAACGCCAACCAGGGAGGATCGGAATGAACGGCAAGATCCTCTCTTGCTCGAATCGAGTCCTTACCCCGCCGCGACTCGTTGCCGGCCTGCTCGGAGCATTGCTCTTCGCCCTGCTGCCGACGTCGGCGGCCATCGGGCAGATCGCTGTGCGCGGCAAGACCGTGCATACGATGGCCGGACCGCCGATCAGCGATGGGATCGTCGTCATCAAAGACGGAAAGATCTCGGCCATCGGAGTCGCGGACCAGATCGCCGTGCCGGACGGGTACCAAGTGCTCTCGGCCGAAATCGTCACACCGGGTTTGATCGATGCGCACAGCACGGTCGGGCTGGCCGGTATCTACAACCAGAAGCACGATCAGGACCAGATCGAACGTAGCGCGCCGATCCAGCCCGAGTTGCGAGCCATCGACGCATTCAACGCGCGCGAGGACCTGATCGAATGGATCCGCGGGTTCGGCGTGACAACGGTCCACACCGGGCATGCACCGGGCGAATTGATGTCTGGCCAGACGTTGATCGCCAAGACCGCGGGCCGCACCGTGGCCGATTGCGTGATCGTGCCGGCCAAAGCCATTGCGGCAACGCTCGGTCCCAACGCGCAAAAGTCCGATGCCAAGTCGCCCGGCACGCGGGGCAAGGCCATCGCCATGTTGCGGTCCGAGTTGATCAAGGCCCGTGAGTATCTGGACAAGAAGCAACGGGCGGCCGAAAAAGGCGACCAGGGCGAGCCCCCGCCGCGCGACTTGCGACTCGACGCCTTGGGCCAGGTGCTCGAAGGGAAAGTGTCGCTGATGATCACGCTGCAACGGGCCGTCGACATCGCTAGCGCACTACGCGTGGCTGACGAGTTCGATATCAAGATCTGGCTCGACGGTGCGGACGAGTCGTACCTGCTGGTCGACGAGATCAAAGCCGCGGGGGTGCCGGTAATCATTCATCCAACGATGACACGGGCATTCGCGGAGCACGAGAACATGAGCTTCGAGACCGCCAGCAAGCTGGTCAACGCGGGGATTCCCGTCGCCCTGCAAAGCGGCTACGAATCGTACGTGCCGAAGACGCGGGTTGTGCTGTTCGAAGCTGCCGAAGCCGCGGCCAACGGACTCTCGTTCGAGCAGGCGCTACGGACGATCACAATCGACGCCGCCAAAATCTTGGGAATTGACGATCGGGTCGGTTCGCTGGAAGTCGGCAAGGACGGCGACGTCGCGATGTACGACGGCGATCCGTTCGAGTACACGACGCACTGTACCGGCACCGTGATCGAGGGCCGTGTGGTCAGCGACAAGCCGCGTTGAGTTCGCCAACGGTAAACGGTAAGTTGTCCCACGGGCGCTGGCGCGTGGCGTGCCGCTGCGCACCTGTGGGACGACGCTCGATCGATCCGACGCGACGAGGCAACCGCCATGCCTACGCACGAAGTGACCAACCAGGTTCCGCCACTGGACGGATACAATCTGTTCGAGTGCGACCGCGCACTGGTCGAGTCGCTTAAGCGCGGCGACGCGGATTGGGCCACGGATCAGGCGCATCGTCTGGGTGAGATTCTCGGCGGCGAGCAAGCCATCGCGTGGGGATTCGCGGCGAACGAGTACCCGCCCGTGCTGCACACGCACAACATGCAGGGCGAGCGAATCGACGAAGTCCGGTTTCATCCGGCTTACCACGAACTGATGAAACTCTCGGTCGGGTTTGGGCTGCACGGATCGCCCTGGACCGATCCGAAACCGGGGGCCCACGTTGCCCGCGCGACCATGTTTACGATGACCGCCCAGAATGAGCAGGGGCACGGCTGCCCGATTTCGATGACCTACGCGGCTGTCCCCGCGCTGCGGCGGCAGAAGGACGTGGCCGACGTTTGGGTGCCCCGCATGGCAAGCACCACGTACGATCCGCGGCTGATTCCGGCGGAACAAAAGTCAGGCGCGCTGGTCGGCATGGCGATGACCGAAAAGCAGGGCGGATCCGACGTGCGGGCCAATACGACGCGCGCCGAGCCGGACGGTGACGGCGTTTACCGCATCACCGGGCACAAGTGGTTTTGTTCGGCGCCGATGTGCGACGCGTTCCTGGTGCTCGCGCAAGCGCCCGACGGATTGTCCTGTTTCTTATTGCCGCGGTTTACGCCTGAGGGACGCAAGAACGGGTTTTTCTTGCAGCGGTTGAAGAACAAATTGGGCAATCGGTCGAACGCGTCGAGTGAAGTCGAGTTCGAAAACGCTTACGCGCAGTTGATCGGCGACGAAGGTCGCGGCGTGCGCACGATCGTCGAAATGGTCAACCAGACACGTTTGGATTGCACGCTCGGCTCGACCGGGATCCTGCGCGCCGCCGTGGTCAAGGCCGTGCATCACGCGCGGCATCGCAAGGCGTTCGGGCGGCTACTGGTTGATCAGCCGCTAATGCAGAACGTGTTGGCCGATCTATGCATCGAGAGCGAAGCGGCCACGTTGCTGGCACTGCGCCTGGCTCGCGCGTACGATCGCTCGGAGGAGTCCGAAGCCCTGTTTCGCCGCATCGCCACGGCGGTGGCCAAGTATTGGGTCTGCAAGCGCACGCCCCACGCCGTGGGCGAGGCCCTGGAGTGCTTGGGCGGCAATGGGTTCGTCGACGACTCGATGCTTCCGCGGCTTTATCGTGAATCTCCGCTTAATTCGATCTGGGAAGGCTCGGGCAACGTCATCGCGCTGGACGTGTTGCGTGCTATCCGCAACGAGCCAGGCACGATCGAGGCCCTGTTCGCAGAAATCAACGAGGGCCGCGGCCAAGACGGCCGGTTCGACGCGTACGCGGCGGCGACGGGCGACCAGTGGAAGTCGCTGGCAGCCGATGAGCGACAGGCCCGGCGATTGGTCGAACGGTTGGCACTGGCGTTGCAGGGCTCGCTTGTGGTGCGCTATTCACCGGCTGCGGTGGCCGACGCGTTTTGCGTATCGCGCCTCGACGGTGATCACGGCCTGGCTTTCGGAACGTTGCCGGCCGCCGTCGAAATGGCGCAAATCATCGAGCGCGGGTTGGCATGACAGCGCCGCGCGGCGAGCCGGTTGTCACGACACGACGAACCGCCACCGCGCGGCCTAGGTTCGTCTTTCGCGCGGACGCCCGCTATACTGCGGGCACTTCCCCGCCTCCCCTGCCCTGCCCCAACGGGTCGCGATGCGCTATTGCCCGCTCGGTTCCACCGAAATTGAGGTCTCGCAGTTAGCGTTTGGTGCTGGGCCCGTCTCGCAGTTGCTGACCGGCCAGCAGCACGACGTCCAGCGGGCAACGATCGAAGCTGCCGTGGCGGCGGGTGTCAACTGGTTCGACACGGCCGCCACGTACGGCGCAGGTCAGAGCGAAACGAACTTGGGCCGTGCGCTAAACGAATTGGACTTGGCCGACCGCGTCCACGTGGCCACCAAGGTGCGCGTGATGCCAGAACAGCTCGGCGACATTGGGGCGGCAGTTCGCCAGAGCGTTGCCGAGAGTTTGCAGCGCCTGCGGCTGCCGCGAATAACCCTTTTGCAGATTCACAACGCGATCACGTCGGCCGCGGGCGCGGAACCGACGTCGATCACGCCGCAGCACGTGATCGGCCCCGGCGGGCTGCTGGAAACGATGTGCCGCCTGCGCGACGAAGGGCTTGTGGCACACTTGGGGCTGACCGGCTTGGGCGAGCCGGACGCGTTGCGCCGCGTGATCGACTCCGGCGAGTTTGCCACAATCCAGATTCCGTACAACGTACTGAATCCTAGCGCGGGACGCGCGATGCCAAATGACTTTGACGAGCCGAACTACGGTGACCTGATTAGTGACTGTGCGGCACGCGGAATGGGCGTGTTTGCGATTCGGGTCTTGGCCGGCGGAGCCCTGGCCGGTCGGCCGCCCAGTCCACACACGCGGAAGACGCCGTTCTTTCCGCTGGCGCTTTACGAACGAGACTGCCGTCGCGCGGACGCGATGGCGCGGTGCCTGCCGGGTGGAATGTCGCGTACGGAGGCGGCTGTGCGGTTCGCCGTTTCGCATCGGAGCGTTTCCAGCGCGATCATCGGCCTAGGCACACCGGACGAAGTCGAACAAGCGGTCCGCTGGCTCGACCGAGGACCGATTGACGAGACGCTGGCGGCACGCCTGACCGACGCCGCGCTGCGGCCCGTTTCGCAAAAGACCCAATAGGAGGCCACATGGCTGACGACGAATCCAGTGCGGGCGCGGCGGCAACTCCGTTGGACGAGGCGGAGGACTCGCTTTCGCCGGTTGGTCGGTGGTGCGTGCTGGTCGCGGCCTTTGCCGGCTGGATGTTCGCAGGGCTTCAGATTTCGTTGTTCGTGCTCGTGGCGCGCCCTGCCATGCGCGATCTGCTGCCGGCGGCCAGCGAGGGCGAGATCGGCGACTGGTTCGCGTGGTTTCAATGCGCGTTTCTGCTGGGAGCGGCCTCCGGCGGATGGATTTTCGGGTGGATGGGAGATCGGATGGGGCGATCGCGGGCGTTGGGATCCGCGGTGCTGTGCTACTCGCTGGCGACGGTGGTCTGCTACTTTGTCGACGATCCGTACCTGCTGGTCGCTTTGCGCTACGTGGCCTGTTTGGGCGTGGGCGGCGTGTGGCCCAATGCCGTTTCGTTGTCGGTCGAAGCGCTTCCGAACGTTCCCAAGTCGCTGTTGGCCGGACTGATGGGCGCGGCGGCCAACGTCGGCTTCGTGCTGTTGGGCGTGATCGGCTACTTCTACTTCATCACGCCTGACTCGTGGCGCTGGACGCTTTGGGTCGGAGCTTCGCCGGCGATCCTGGGCATGTGGATCGTGGGTTGGCTGCCCGAGTCGCCGCGCTGGCTCGCCGGTCGTGTGGTCAAGCCGGGCCAGGCGGCCGCACAGCCGATGCGCGAGATCCTTCGCCCTCCCCTGCTCAGCCGCACAGCGATCGGCATCTGCCTGGGCGCGATACCTGTGATTGGTACGGCTGCCAACGCGAACTGGCTGATTCCCTGGTCGGACCAAGCAGCCAGCCAATCGGCAGTACGGGCAGTGCAAGACGCGCCGGAGGCAGCGACCGTGCCACGCTCCGAAGAACAGGCCGACGCGCGGGCCGGCGAAACTTCGGGCGAGGCGTCCGATGAATCAGCGGACCGGCAGCCTAGTGCGTCGAGCGACGGCCAGCACCGCAAACCCGATCCGCGACTCAAGGCACTCACCCAAATCACGCGCTCCGGCGGTGCGATCATTGGCAGTTTGCTCGGCGGCTGGATCGCGACGCTGCTTGGACGACGCACGACCTACTTCATGATCAGCCTGATTTCGCTGGGCATCAGTTCCTACATTTTCAACGTGCTCGACCCGCTGGATCCGCAATTCAAGCTGTTCACGTTCCTGCTGGGATTCGTCGGCGTAACCTACTTCGGTTGGCTACCGTTGTATCTGCCCGAGTTGTTTCCGACGCGCGTCCGTTCGACCGGCACGGGTGTGACGTTCAACTCCGGGCGGATTCTCGCGGCGGTGGCCGTGCTGGGTGCCGGGACATTGATGCAACTGTTCGGCGGAGACTACGCCCGCGTCGGAGCGTTTACCGCGTTGATCTATGCGGCGGGCATGGTCGTGATCTGTTTCGCGCCCGACACCACGCGCGAGCCCGCGGAGGATTGATCGTGCGACCGCTGGGAATCATCGGCCTGGGTTTGCTGGGTAGCGCGATGGCCGAACGGCTGAAGCTCGCCGGCTATGAACTCGTTGGCTGGGACGTGGCGGCTGATCGGCGAGACGCGTTTGTGCAACTTGGTGGTCGCGCTGCCGGCAGCGCCGCGGAAGTGGCCGCGGCGTGCGACACGATTTTGCTCAGCTTGCCCGATTCGAAGATCGTCGAGCAGGTCATCGCCGAGATCGCGCCGGAGCTGCGCGACGGAATGCTGATCGTCGACACGACCACGGGCGATCCGGACGCTGTGGAAGCAATCGGCCAAAAGCCGGCCGAGCAAGGCGTGTCCTACCTGGACGCGACGGTCGCCGGTTCGAGCGCGCAGGCCAAACAGGGTGACGTGATCATCATGGTGGGTGGCGATGCGGCGGCGTACGAGGCGGCGGGCGATCTGTTCGGTGCGCTGGCGCGCCAGTCGTTCCACGTCGGGCCGAGCGGTGCTGGCTCGCGGATGAAGCTGGTGCTGAACCTGGTACTCGGCCTGAATCGCGCCGCGCTCGCCGAAGGGCTCACGTTTGCCGAATCGCTCGGGCTCGAGCCGCGCCGCGCACTGGAGATTCTTCAATCGTCGGCTGCCTATTCCAGGGTCATGGATAGCAAGGGCGAAAAGATGCTCTCGGCCGACTTCACTCCGCAGGCGAGACTCTCACAGCACTTGAAGGACGTGCGGTTGATGCTGGCGGCGGCGGCACGCGCCGGCATCGAGTTGCCGCTTTCGGAACTACACCGCACTTTGCTCGAACGGGCCGAGGAGGCCGGCTACGGCGCGGCCGACAATAGCGCGATCATCGAAGCCTTTCGTCCCCCGCGCAGCCCGGGCAACGCCGGCGCACAACGCGATGCGTGAATGCTCTGCCGTCTCAGCGACCTACTTCTCCCCGTCGCCGTAGAAATCGCGCACGGCGTTGGCCACCAACCGGTCGGTCCAGCGCGGCGCGATCAGCTTCAGCCAGGGACCGATCTTGCCCAGCCGCGTCATCAGCAGTTCACGCCGACGCGCACGCATCGCGGCGACGATCTGCCGGGCGCATTCTTCGACCGGCATGCACTTCTCGTCCGGCCGCGTGCCCGGCTCGTCGGTCACTTTGCCCGTGTGGTCGAGCCGGCGGGTGTGAATCGTCGTGGCCACCGCCCCGGGCGAAACCACCAGCACGTCGACGCCCGAGTCGAGCAGCTCGATCCGCAGCGCGTCGAAGAAACCCTGCATCGCGTGCTTGCTGGCGCAATAGGCGGTCGAGTTGGGAAAGCCGGTCTTGCCCTGCAACGACGAGATCGCCACGATCAGCCCGCGGGTTTCCTTCAAGTGGGGCAGGGCGAAGTGGGTGCAGTGGACCGCGCCCAGGTAGTTGACCTCCATCAACCGGGCGAACGCCGACAGGTCGGACGTCTCCTCGAACGGCGCGAGCATCGAGATCCCCGCGTTGTTGACCAGCACGTCCAAGCGGCCGAAATGTTCGACCGTCTTGCGCACCAGCCACTGGCAGTCTTCGACCCGCGAAACGTCGGCCGCCACGCCGATCGCTTCGGCCCCGGCCGCCTCGCACGCGCTGCGCGCCTCTTCCAGAGCCGAATGGCTCCGGGCAGCCAGCACGAGCCGCGCCTTGCACTCGGCCAGTTGACGGGCCAGCTCGCGCCCAATCCCGGCCGACGCGCCGGTGACGATGATGGTCTTGCCTGCGAGGTCCATGGTTGCTCGGCCATTGTAGCCGCGCGCGGCGCCGATACCATGGGCGAACTTGTGGCGCGGCAGACTGTCTCTTACCATGAACCGCCGACCACTGTTCGGACTGCCACGCCAGGAGACCACGATGCGCATTGAAGCGGCAACCCTCGATCGGCTCGACGCCGTCGCGGTGTTGTTCGATGCGTATCGGGTGTTTTACAAGCAGAAACCCGACCTGGCCGCCGCACGCGAGTTCATCCGGCAGCGGTTGGTCGCCGGCGATTCGCAAATCTTCTGTGCCGTGGACGACGACGACCGGACGCTCGGCTTCACGCAGCTCTACGAGACCCTCTCGTCAGTGAGCATGCGGCGGATCCTGATTCTCAACGACCTGTTCGTCGATCCGGAAGCGCGGCGGCGTGGTGTGGGCGCGATGCTGCTGGAGGCGGCCCGCAAGCATGCCGTGGCCAGCGGCGCGCTGCGGCTGGAACTGGCCACGCAAAAGACCAACCGCACGGCCCAGTCGGTCTACGAGGCGCAAGGCTGGGTCCGCGAGGAAGAGTTTTATCGCTATTGGAAGGTGGTCGACCGGGCAGAGTAGTAGGTCGACCCGGCGATTCAAGACGGCACCCGCAGCGGGAGCGTAGAATATGAGAGCGACGCGACACGACAGTGCCGGCGGCGCGTAAAGCGTAACAACAATCCATACACGGCCCGACGGGCCTTCCATCGGTAAGAAGGGGAAACCAATGGGGCGAATCTTGCTCTCAACCGTGATGATCTGGAGCGGCCTGCTGTTCGTGCCCGCTCAGGCCCACTTCATGTTCGTGCGGATCCTGCCTCCGGCCGAAGGCGGCCGGGCGGCGGAGGTGTATTTCAGCGAGTACGCTTCGGCCGGCGACCCGCGCTACATCGAAAAGATGGCCGGCGGCGAGTACTTCCTGCAGACCGCGCCCGGCGAGTTCCGCCCGCTGCCGATGCAGCGGCTGTCGGATCGGCTGCGCGGTCACGTTCCGGTCGCAGGTCCGTTGATGGTTGTCGGGCAGTTGGACTACGGGGTGCTCAGCCGGCCTGCACTGCCCAAGTTTCTGTTGCGGCATTATTCGAAGGCGGTGGCCGGTACGGCGGACGAGCTAAACCGGTTCAAGCCAAAAGGCGCGCCGCTGGAGATCGTGGCCACGTTCGAGGCCGACGCGGTGGTGCTCAAGGCCCTGCGCAACAGCAAGCCGATTCCCAGCACGACGTTCACCACCGTCGACGCCGACCTGGTGAGCGAGGAGATCGAGGGTAACGACGATGGCGAGCTGCGCTTCGAGCCGCCCAGCGAAGGCGTCTGGAGCGTGTATGTCCGCCACCTCGATCGCACGCCCGGCGAGCACCGCGGCGACGCGTATCAAGAGGTGCGCGAGTTTGCCACGCTGGCCTTTGCCTGGCCGCTGGTTCGGCAAGGTTCCGACGACGAGGCGGTCGAACTGTTCGAAGGCGCGCTGGCCGCCCGGGCCGCCTGGCACGACTTTCCCGGCTTCACCGCCGACGTGACAGCCGACCTGAACGACCGCTACTTCGAAGGCACGGTCGCCGTGGCCGCCAACGGCAGTGTCACGTTCGACTTGGGCGAAGACCCGACGCCCGACTGGCTGCAAGAACAGCTCGAGTCGATCACCATGCACCGGGCCGCCAGCCAGACGCCTTCGGCCGAGCGGCCGCGCCCGGTGCTCCGCTTTGCCGACGATCACCCAGAGCATCCGCTGGGCCCGCTCTTGGTCTTCGAGGGCGGGCATATGGCCACCAGTTATCGCGTGAAGGACGACCAGATCACGTCGGTCAACCGAGTGCTTGGCGAGCGGAACATGTCGATCACGATGGTCGAGAACACGACCAACGCCGAAGGGAAGTACCTGCCGCGGTCGTACGTCGTGCAGTATTGGGACGAGCCGACCGGCAAGCTGTTGCGGACCGAGACGGTGCAAGACCGCTGGACGCGCGTCGGCCCGTATGACCTGCCCAGCCAACACACGGTCAGCGCGGCCGACGGCGACGGGTTTTTGGTGCAGACGTTTACGCTCTCAGGCCACAAGCTGGCGGAGTGAGCAAGGACGCGCGCGGGTGCAGTGCGACGGGTTACTCGACCGTGCGAAGCAACACGCCGGTCGCAGCTCCGTTCCCATGCCTTCCGGCCTGTCGACGCACGTTGGATTGCGCCGTCTCGACGATGCCTCAGCGTGCCCGACCGAATCATGGTTGCGTCCTGGCGATTCGCCCGCTCCGGACACGCCGTCATTTCGCGTCGATTGAGTTCTAACTGGGGCATGCGACAGGCGCTAGACGGCCGTAACAAGCGCTCTAGAATCAATCGCAGTCGATTGGGCTTACTCGTCGTTCTGCACCGAGAATCGTGAATGCGAACCAGGAGGATCAACTCGCCGGATGAAGCTGCGAAGACGATCCGGGCAGGAGGGCTGGTCGCGTTTCCGACGGAGACCGTCTTTGGTCTTGGAGTCGATGCGACCAACACGGCCGCGGTGGAGAAGCTCTTTGAGGCCAAGGGACGGCCAAGCAACAATCCGCTGATTGTTCACGTGAGCGAGTCCAAAGCGTGGTCGCTGGCGGCGGCGTCCCTCACGCCGAACGCCGCGGCATTGCTCGCAGCGTTCGCGCCAGGTCCGCTTACCGTCGTACTCCCGAAGCACTCCCGGATATCTTCTCTGGTGACCGCCGGGCTGGAAACAGTCGGGTTGCGAATTCCCAGCCATCCGGTCGCATTGGAGATCCTTCGACGAGCCGGAGTTCCGGTGGCGGCGCCTTCAGCCAACCGATCTGGTAGCCCAAGCTGTACGACCTGGCAGGCCGTCTTGGAAGATATGGATGGCCGGATCGACGCTGTCTATTGCGAAGACTGCGACTGCATTGGAATTGAATCAACGGTGGTCGACTGCTGTGGTCCGGCCACGACCGTGCTGCGTCCTGGAGCGATCACGATCGAGCAGATACGCCGGATCGTCCCAGATGCACGAGAACTCGGCATGGAAACCGACGCCGCCGGAGTTGGCGACAAAGTCATGTCACCCGGGCTATTGCACGCACACTATCAGCCAAATGCAAAGGTGCGATTAGTAGACGATCCGAGTTTGAAGCTCGAGGAACTTGGGGCTAAGATCGCATACTGCGGCATGCGACCCCTTGCGGGTTCTGAGCATGTGGAACTGAGCGCTATTTATCCCACGGTTGAAGACTACGCCGCAGGTTTCTACGAGTTTCTCCGTCAGGCGGATCGCCTGATGATCCCGACCGTGCTGGTCGAAAAAGCGCCGGACCACGGCATTGGCAGAGCCTTGCTGGACCGGCAACGTCGAGCATCAGGCGGTTGATGCCAGGCAACGCTACGGAGAGCATCTGCCGAGACCATTCGCAACGCGTGTCTCATGATTAAGGCGTTGCCGACCCATGACGAAACCTTCTGCGTCGCGGTCTTGAGTTGATGAACCTGCCCGTGATGGTCGCTCGTGAGTTTGGGCTTGGCTACATAACTCGATACTTTTGGCGCGAGGCAGGTCGGCCGACTCATTGAACTCTTGTTTAGCGGGCAAAACCTGTTTTTAGGATCCCCCGGCATCACTCACTCCCCGCCTTGCCGCGCCGACGTGTTATTCGCCCAACATGCGATTGATTGCGGCAGAATGATCGCAGTCTAGCCGTGCCTGATCAATCGCGCAAGATTGTCGGGCCACGAACGCATTCGCGCGACCGCGAGCGCAATCGCTCGCCCACGATTGCATCCCCGCCACCGCGACCACCGCCGCTGCACCAACAACGCCCTAGTAGCGCCGGCCGGCTTGTTCGTGAGGATACGGGACCTCGACGTACGTCTGCTCGACGAACTTCGGCTCGCGGCCGGGCTCGCGTCGTGCCGTGTAGCGAACATCGTCCAGGTAGACCTCCACGGAATGTCCGCCGCCGCGAACGTTCGCGAAGCCGAAGCGGTCCAGCACGACGCCTTCCTTCCGCTGGGCCGGCGTCAGATCCTGTGTGAAGGCTTCTCCGTCCAGGGTGACCGTGATGCGGCCCACGCCGTCGTTCGCGTCGGCATCGTAGTCGAAGGTAAAGCGCCGCTTGCGCGTGCCCGGGGTGAAGACCGGGCCCCGGCTGCGCGTCGTCGAGCCGCGAACGGACGAGGCCAGCGACGTGAAGTAGTACCCGACCGCCGAGGAGTCCATCAGCCCGATGCCCAGCATGTTGCTCGGGCGGAACGGAGCCGCGTGCTCGTCGTCGGCATGCGGCCGGGTCTGGTCTTGTGCATTGAAATAGCCGAAGTAAACGGCCGCGTCGGACATGCCCGTCTTGAAGTAGATCGACCCGGCGAACGACAGCGAGTCGTCGAGCGTCAAGCGGCCCACGTCGTCGGCGTAGTAGGAGCAGAGCGGATCCTCAGGCTCGGTGCGCCAGAAGAGCCCGCCAATTTCGCCGGTCGCCGCGCCGGCCCAGTTGGTTTGGCTCCAACCGTAGTTGTGCATGGCATGAAAGTTGGGCTCGGTGTAGCGGACGTTGTGGTTTTGCGAGGACCAGTACGGATTCTTCGACAGATCGATCTTCTGGCCGTTGATCGTCAGGTCGCCGAAGTAGATCTCCGCGCCTTCGCCGAACCGCTTGATGTTGAACAGTCCGAATCGATCGAACGAGACGGGCGCACTGCGAATCTGCTCGTCGAACCACAGGACGTAGGGCGTGTGATCGTCGAACGCAAGCGTCACGCGTCCGTAGCCCTTCTCGGGTTCCGGACGCTTCCACCAGCGGTGCTGATTGTGGCGGTGGAAATACTCGATCAGGCCCTGGTCGCGGGCCGCGATCAACCGCGCGCGGAGGTGTTCTTGCGTGAGCTCGGGCTCGTCGCGTTTCATGCGCTCCAACAAATGCTCCTCGCCTTGCAGTTCGTACGGAGCGCCGTTGCCCGTCTTGTCGGTGACGTGTTGCTCTAGCAGCGGATCGTGCCATGTCGGATCGGGACGGGCCTCTGGCTCGTAGTGAAACCGCCACGTGTGCGGCTTGCCGTCCGGTTCCAGCAGGACCGCGGTCTCGGCGCCGCGCGCCTGCCAGTCGGCGGACATCCAATCGAACATGACCTGGCCCAGGCCCTCTTCTTCCCAGATGCGGATCGCCATTGAGGACCAGACACGCCACGTATGCCGTCTGTGATTGAAGAAGCCGAAATACCCGACGCCGCGCTGGCCGATCCGCCGCAAAGCCACCACGCCCGACGCCGAGAGCTCATCATCGAACGTGAGCGGTTCGCCCAGCGGCAGCGCGTAATACGCCTGACGGCGCGAGTTGCCGACCCAGCCGCCGATCTCACCCGGGCCGTGTCCGGTGTGGTTGGTACGTCGCCAACCGAAGTCCTGCTCGACAATCGGCATGTCCGTGCCGACGATGCGGTTCTGGTAGTGCTCCCAGCCTGGATCGTGCGAGAAGTCTCGTTCGATCTGCACGAGCTCTGCACTTGCGGCGGGGAGTGCCATCAGCAGAGTCACAAGCGCGGTTGCCGATGCGATTCTCAGGAAACGGGGCACGGTCATGGTGCGATCTTCTCTTGAGTCTGTGTCCAGGCTGAAATGCTATTTCACAGGTGCAGGTCTGGTTCCGTCGTCGCGCAGCTCCGACAACTGGCTGCCCGATCGAACGCCGCGGCCCGCAGGTGTGAATTCCGACCAGCGTACGAGGGTCTACGCATCTCCGCGCAGCGGCCAACGCCATATTGGTCTAGCGCTGGCGCGCTTGTCAAAAATGCCGCGGGATTCGTCGCCCGCGGTTGCGGGTGCCGGCGTCACGCGCCGTCCGCACCATCGCCCCGCCCCGCCGCCCAGTAGTTCGCCCAGCGGGTGATCGATTGCGCGAGGATGATTACGACCGAGCCGATGACCAGCACCGTGAACGCCGTGTTGAGCGTGCCTTGGATCAGCCGGTAGTTCAGGCCGCCGGTGTTCCAGCCGTCGTTGACCATGGCGGCGAACGGGCCGGTGATCATCTGGTAGCCGGCCGTCACTGTCGTGGAGATCACAAAGCACATCGGCAGGATCGTCAGCAGCGCGTAGCGGCCCCGCCCTTTGTTGACCATCCATGTCGTGACCACGGCCAGCGCGATCACGGCCAACATCTGGTTGGCGATGCCGAACATCGGCCAGATCGTCTCGATCGAGCCGCTCCAGATCAGGCCCGACCAGGCGACGGTGACCACGGCCGTCGAGAGCACCGCGCCGGGCAACCAGTCGGTGCGGTCGAATGCCGGATAGACCTTGCCCAGGGCCTCTTGCAGCAGGAAGCGGGCGATCCGCGTGCCGGTGTCGATCGTGGTGAGGATGAACAGGGCCTCGAACATGATCGCGAAGTGGTACCAGTACTTGATCACGCCGGTCAGGTCGACTGTATTGCCGGCCACGCGGGCCATCGCGTCGCGAAAGATCTGGGCCATGCCAACCGCCAGGGTAACGGCGCCGCCGGTCCGCCCGCGCAGGCTTTCGCCGCCGACCTGCTCCTCGATGACGGCCAGGTTGTCGACGTCGGCGCCCATTTCAACCAGGGTGTCGGAGTAGTTGGAGACCTGCGACAGGTCGATATTGATCGCCCAGTAGTCCCCTTCGGGAAGCGACGCGGCGGCGATCAGTGCCATGATGCCGACCAGCCCTTCGATCAGCATGGCCCCGTAGCCGATCGTACGCACGTCGGACTCTTTGTTGATCATCTTGGGCGTGGTACCGGAGCTGACCAGCGCGTGGAAGCCGGAAATGGCCCCGCACATGATGCAGATGAAGCAGAACGGGAACAGGGCCCCTTTGAAGTACGGCCCGTCGCCGTCGACGAAAAATTTGTTGACGGCCGGCGCTTCGAGCGTGGGGTTGGCGATGATGACCGCGGCGACCAACAGGCCAATTGTGCCGATCTTCAAAAAACTGCTCAAATAGTCGCGCGGGCAGAGCAGGATCCAAACCGGCAGCACCGAGGCGATGAACCCATAGCCGGCCAGGGCCATGATCGTTTGATCGCGCGTGAGTTGGAAGAAGGGCTCCAGGGCCGAGCCGGGAATCCAGTTGCCGGCCACGGTGGCGGCCAGGACCAGCGCGGCGCCGATCGCCGAAGCTTCGACCACGCGGCCCTTGCGAATCTTGTACATGTACAGCCCGATCAACAGCGCGACCGGCACCGTGCAGGCGATGGTGAAGGTGCCCCACGAGCTGCCGGGCACGGCTTGCGTGGCGCCCTCGGGCAGGGTGATCACGCCTTGCGCGTTGGGCCGCAGCGGCGTATCGCCGCCGGAGGGAGGCGTATCGTTGCGCGGCGCGGCGACGGTGAACGACTCGCCGCGCGTCATCGACGCGCCATTGATGTACGTGATCTTGGTGCCTTCGGGCAGCGTGGCCCGATCGTGGGTGTCGTCGGTCACCAGTTCGACGTCGGCATCCGCCGGCAGGGTCAGTTGCGTGCCGGCGGCCAGTTTGATCTCTTCGCCGCCGAGCGCCTTGACCACGACCACGCCGAGCCCGGCCAGCGCAATGACGACGATGAACAGGATCGCGATCGATGCGGTGCCGCCGGCCAACGATCCGATTTCGGCTCGGGCTATTTCCGCCAACGAGCGCCCGTTGTGCCGCACGCTTGCGGCCAACACCAGCATGTCTTGCACGGCGCCGGCCAGGCACACGCCGACCGTGATCCAAATCAGGCCCGGCATGTAGCCAAACTGGATGGCCAGCACGGGGCCGATGAGCGGTCCGGCGCCGGAGATGGCGGCGAAGTGATGGCCGAACAAAACCCACTTGTGCGTGGGATGGTAGTTTTGGCCGTCGTTGAAGACGTGGGCCGGCGTGGTGCGGGTGTCGTCGAGCACGGCAATCCGGGCCGCCAGGAACGCGCTGTAGAACCGATACGAAATCGCCAGGCAGGCGAGGATCAGGATCAGCAGCGGCATCGAGTTCATCGAAAGCACCTGGCAGCGCGGCGAGCAGTGCGAACGGCCCCAATATAAGGCATTGGCGCGCGGATGCTAAGTGCGCACCAGGTGGCCGACGTGTCCCAGCGCCAATCAACAGGCCTGTGGCGGGCGCCAGCGGCCGGGCACAAAACGAAACGGGCGACAAGCCGCGTGATGCAGCATGCCGCCCGTTGCAGGTTTTCGCGAATTGCCTTGGTCCGGCTTCCGCCGTGTGCCACGTTGACTTTCGACGGCAAACGCTCGGACCTTGGCCAATTGACCGCTCTAAAAGATCCCCAGCGCCATCAGGCTGTAGCGCACCGTAAGGCCCGCGACGACGACCGAGACCATGCTCATCAGCTTGATGAGGATGTTCAGGCTGGGGCCGCTAGTGTCCTTGAACGGATCGCCGACCGTGTCGCCGACGACAGCCGCCTTGTGCGCTTCGGTGCCTTTGCCGCCGTGGGCTCCGGCTTCGATGTACTTCTTGGCGTTGTCCCAGGCACCGCCGGCGTTGGCCATGAAGACCGCCACGCAGAAGCCACAGGTCAACGCACCGACGAGCAAGCCCATCACGCCGCCCACGCCCAGCACGAGCCCAGCGGCGACCGGCGTGATCAGTGCCAACAGCGACGGCACGACCATTTCGCGCTGTGCGGCCTTCGTGCTGATGGCCACCGGCGCGGCGTAGTCGGGCTTGTCGGTGTGTTGCATGATGCCTGGCTTCTCGCGGAACTGCCGCCGCACTTCCTCGACCATGCCCTTGGCGGCGCGGCCCACGGCCTTCATGGTCATGGCACCGCACAAAAACGTGCTCATGGCCCCAATAAAGACGCCGACCAACACCCTGGGCTTCATCAGCGAAGAGTCGTCGGATCGCGTGAA